>Ga0315322_10000650_pt1 | contig 26042 bp, 21 predicted proteins | sample M110021515metaG_FD_203461 | JGI IMG/M metagenome (GOLD analysis project Ga0315322, IMG submission 203461) | Ammonia-oxidizing marine archaeal communities from Monterey Bay, California, United States - M1 100m 21515 | ecosystem: Environmental > Aquatic > Marine > Intertidal zone | place: USA...
TTATTTGGTTTAAGTAAAGTGTTTAAGGTCTTTTCGGGAGAGGCCCCCTCATGTAAAATAATGACTAGGCCCAAAAAGGGCATTTAAATAATAATGTTGTGATCTATTATCATGGGAATCAATAGAAGTCGGCTGTAAGTAAGTAGATGAATTGGTCATTAATGTCGATAAAAGCGTGTTTAGGCTCTACTAATGTAAGAATATTATTGTACAATCTACAATAAACCAATAATATTTCACTGCCCGAGCGAAGGCGCGTAAAAAACCGAATATAATTCTGTGTTTTCCGGAAATCCTTTCTCGAACCTCCGCGGCAAATTCCTTATGTCATTATTAATCAGTGTTTTATGAGTTCTTAGGGTTTTTAGATTTTGACCCAGATCTAGCAGCTCAGCTGTTGAAAAGTTTGTTTAAAACTATCAAAAAAATATGTTTTGTCAGCAATTAACACGGTTTCGTCGATTGATAAACACGTTTAGTCAGTAATTGTCGTCCTGTAAAAGATTCAAAATTATCCCTGAAATGTAACCAGCCAACAGGTGAAAGATTAAATAATGTTTAACAATATTTGCAAAAGATGAAACAAAAGACTAATATTGTTTAATCTTATTAATTAAAACTTAAACAAATGACAGCAGTTGAATTCAATTTTCAAGTTTCAGGACTACAAGATCACTTGCGTAACTTTGCTCAAAGCTTAACGTTGAGCACTGATGATTCCAAAGACTTAGTACAAGACACCATATTAAAGGCCTTTCGGTACAGAGAAAAGTTTGTTGATCCTGCCAACCTCAAAGCATGGTTGTTTACCATAATGAAAAACACCTTCATAAATGACTATAGAAGAAAAAAAAGAAGTAATGTCGTTGCTGAAAACGCCGTTCAATTTCAATACCTCAACTTTTCTGACCGTAACGCGAATGTCGGTGGTGAGGAGCGCATGAATTTGCAAGTAATTAAAAATGCAATAAATGCGTTGGAAGATGAGCTGAAAAGTCCATTTGAAATGCACGTAGCAGGATACAAGTATAAAGAAATAGCGGAAAAACTTATTATTCCGATAGGAACGGTTAAAAGTCGAATTTTTGCAGCAAGAAAAATTTTAGCAGCAGAGCTCAAAGAATACGCGACATATTAATGGTAAAAGTTAAAGTCATAGGCGCGGGTTATTCAGGTCTTTCGGTGGCCACATGTTTAGCTGATAAAGGTTTTCAAGTTGAAATAATTGAAAAGCATAATCAGTGTGGTGGGCGTTCGAGAATGTTTGAGGCCGAAGGGTTTAAATTTGATATGGGTCCTTCTTGGTATTGGATGCCAGAAGTTTTCGAGAATTATTTTGGAATGTTTGGCAAACGTGTTGATGATTATTATCAACTGGAGAGACTCGACCCGGGATACAGAGTATTTTTTGGAGAGCATGACTTAATTGATGTTCCTGCAAATGAAAATAAACTGAACGAATTATTCGAGTCCATCGAAAAAGGAAGTGCCAAGAAACTAGCATTATTTCTTGAAGACGCAGCCTACAAGTATGAGGTCGGACTAACTGACTTTGTCTTTAAGCCTTCAACTTCTGTTTTCGAGTTCACTAATGGTAAGGTACTGAAGGGTGCTATTAAGTTGAGTCTTTTTGGTTCTTTTTCGAAATTGGTTCGGAAATATTTTAAAGACCCTCGTCTCATACAAATCATTGAGTTTCCGGTCCTTTTTTTAGGAGCCAAGCCGAGCAAAATTCCTGCTTTATACAGTTTAATGAACTATGCGGACTTGAAATTAGGCACATGGTATCCACAAGGTGGAATGCATAAAATAGTTGATGGGATGAAGTCTCTGGCCGAAGAGAAAGGAGTGGTTATTAGTCTAAATGAGTCGGTTCAGTCCATAGAAGTAGTAGATGGCTTTGCTACTAAAATAGTTACCAACAGTCGCGAAGTGGAAGCAGACATTGTAATAGGTGGAGCAGACTATCATCATGTAGAGCAAAAATTAATTACTCCGGAGTACAGAACGTATTCTAAAAAATATTGGGATAAAAGAGTCCTCGCTCCGTCGTGCATTATTTTTTATTGCGGATTGAATAAAAAATTAAAAAACGTACAACATCACAACCTGTTTTTCGACGAAGACTTTAACCAGCACGCCCAAGAAATTTACGACGAACCGCAGTGGCCGTCAAGTCCACTTTTTTACGTTTCTGTGCCGTCAATAACCGACCCTTCAGTCGCTCCAGAAGGTATGGAAAACATGTTCATTTTGATTCCTGTTGCTCCCGGGTTAAGCAATGATAATGAAGAGTTGCGAGAGAAATATTTCAATATAGCAGTAGCCAGATTTGAAAACCTTACAAACCAAAAGATTAAAGAAAACATCATTTACAAAAGAAGTTATGCCTACAGTAATTTTGTTGAGGATTATAATGCTTTCAAGGGCAATGCCTATGGTTTGGCAAATACCCTTAAGCAAACGGCAATTTTGAAACCTTCGATTAAAAGTAAAAAAGTTAAGAACATTTATTTTACTGGCCAATTAACTGTCCCAGGCCCTGGAGTACCTCCAGCAATAATTTCGGGTCAAGTTGTCGCAGCTGAAATAACAAAAGATTACGTAATATGAAAGCTATTTTTGATGACATTTCAAAAAAGTCTAGCAAAATCGTGACCAACGCATACAGTACGTCCTTCTCGTTGGGCATTCGATTTCTGGATAAAGAATTAAGAAACTCTATATATGCTATATACGGCTTTGTCCGATTTGCTGATGAAATCGTAGATTCCTTTCATGATTTTAAAAGGGAAGACCTTTTAACAAGATTCAGAAAAGATGCATTTATAGCTATTGAAGATGGAATAAGCCTGAACCCGATATTAAACAGCTTTCAATTAACAGTTAATAAATACGGCATTCCATTCGGTTTAATTGAAACATTTTTAGATTCTATGGCGATGGACATTTCACAGAAAGGTCACGACCAAGAGAGTTATGAAAAGTACATATTGGGATCAGCTGAAGTAGTTGGTCTAATGTGCCTAAAAGTATTTGTTAATGGAGATAATCAAAAATACGAAAGCCTCAAACCAAGCGCAATGAAATTAGGAGCAGCTTTCCAAAAGATTAATTTTCTTCGAGATTTAAACGCAGACTTTAATGGATTGGGCCGTGTATATTTTCCAAATATAAATGTCAATCGTTTTTCTGAACAAACAAAAGATAGAATTGAAAAAGAAATTGAATCAGATTTTCATGAGGGCTATATGGGGATTAAACAGCTTCCTAAGTCTTCACGATTCGGGGTCTATGTCGCATATGTGTATTATGCCCGATTATTGAAAAAGATTAAGAAAACACCTGCAAATTGTGTTTTAGAAAAAAGAATTCGAATACCCAATGAGCGAAAACTAGTTCTTTTTCTGGGCTCTTATATTAAGCACTGTTTAAATTTGATTTGATGTTTTTAAAGTCGACGCTGGTAGGTGCTTTGTTTATTTGCTTTTCCTTGGGATTATTTTCTATTAGTGAAGTCCGACGGGGATTTTTTAAAGTTTGTGAAAAAGATAAAAAGATTGCGGACTGGATTAATGAACTGCAAAACATTGAAGATTCCAGCTATTTGATTCTAGCCTACAAAAGCGCTGCGTGCACTATGTACGCTGAGGAAATATCCGGCGTGAGCAATAAATTAAAGTACTTTAATACGGGCAGAAAATCACTCGACAAGATAATATCCAAGCACCCAAGTGACATAGAGCCACGATTTCTAAGATTGACGATTCAAATGAATGCACCTTTTTTTCTCGGATATAGTGGAGAGATTAAAGAAGATAAGCAGGTTGTTATACGGGGCTTGTTGTCGGCAGAGAAAAATAAGAAAGAGCCTTTTCTTGTTACTAAAATTATCGATTATTTAAAATCTACTAGCCTGTGTACTGCAGAGGAAACAGAGTTTTTAAATAAATTGTAGATTCGTTATCCAACTTTACAGGCGTAGATTTCAGAATAAGTTTTTGTATTCGTCCACAAGTCTAATCTTTAAATTTCATTTTGAGTTTTAAATATCCAAATGGCGTATATTAACGGTCAATTAAATGACATTGAAAACCACATTAGTCGCCTTTTTCTGTTGCATCTCTTTTGTTATACAAGCCCAATTCGTTGATGGCCAGCTATTTGTAAAGCTGATCTCTAAGTCTGATTATACACAAATTGAAGCGGAATTAAAAGTGCTAGACGCAGAATTAACTGATCCTATAACGATCGGTTATAATGGGCTTGATAGAGTGTTTGTTGTAGAATACTCGGGTGAATGGGGAAATGTTTATCAAACTTTGGAGGCGAATGATTTGGTAGAATATGTTGAACGAGTTCCCGATTATCAAGCCTTTTATACGCCTAATGATTTGCACACTTCTCAATGGAACCTCACACAAATATTTGCAGAACAGGCGTGGGACGAAACAATCGGTAATAATCGAATCATTGCCATGGTGGACGATGCGATTTTACTTTCCCACGAGGACCTAAGCGCTAACATTTGGACTAATCCCGGTGAAATTCCGGGTAATGGAATAGATGACGACGCCAATGGATATATAGATGATGTAAATGGCTGGGATGCAGCAGACGGGGACAACGATCCAAATCCACCAGCCACCGCTTCCTCTGCGTGTTTTTCACATGGGTCACATTGCGCAGGAATAGCTGCAGCGGTAACAGACAATTCATTGGGTATAGCATCAATTGGTTTCAATAGCCAAATAATGGCGGTTAAAATAGGCACTGGGGCATGTTCTTCTTTAGCCAATGCTTATTTAGGAGTAAACTATGCCATTGCTTCAGGCGCCCACATCATTAATATGTCATGGGGAGGCGGGGTGTACTCAATTACCTATCAAACCATTTTTGACGCTGCTTATGCTAGCAATATTGTTTGTGTTGCCGCTGCAGGGAATTCAAGCACTAGCTTGCCGATGTATCCGGCTTCTTACAATCACGTTATCAGCGTAGGCTCTACCACGACTGGTGATGTTATTTCCGGCTTTTCGAACTATGGAAGCACCATCGACGTTATGGCGCCAGGCAGTAACATATACAGTTGTCTTGGAGATGGCGTTAGTAACTACGGAACAAAAAATGGGACTTCCATGGCCTGCCCATTAGTTTCTGGTTTAATCTCATTGATGTTATCTAAGGACACGCTGCAAACGGTAGACGAAATTGAAGCCTGTTTGGAATCAACTTGCGACCCAATTGATGCAGTTAACCCCGGGCTCTCCGGAATGTTAGGGTCGGGAAGAATCAATGCTCTTCACGCGATCGAGTGTATCAAACCCATTTCTGCAGCCTTTATCTCTGATTATAAAGATGTTTGTATCGGATCAACGGTTAACTTTACTGATTTGAGTTCTAACAGTCCTACGGGATGGATATGGGACTTTCCGGGAGGAAGTCCAACTAGCTCTACCATCCAAAACCCCATTATAACGTACAGTGCGGCTGGAACATATGACGTTCAGCTAATTGCTTCCAATTCGGATGGCGCTGATACTTTGTTGATGCCAGGCTACATTACGGTGGACACCCCAACCGCAACAATTGGAGGGGGCGGAACCATGTTGTACGGGTATTCTTCCTTTATTCGATTCGACTTTACTGGAGCTGCCCCTTGGGATGTATCTTATACCGAAGGAATCACTACCTACAACCTAACCGGAATCACTTCCAATCCCTATTTTCATCCAGTTTCACCAGATTCCAGCGCGACGTATTCAATTGTAGCATTTAGCTCGGCCTTGTGTACAGGAACTGGATCTGGCTCGGCTTTTGTCGAGGTAATAGCGGCTGGAGCATGTGAAAAATCTTGCTTTACGAAGTTCTACGATGCGCCTATGGAAGAAGAGGTTCACGGCATTACATTGCTTTCAGATGGTGGCTATGTAATTGTTGGGTTAACGACTTCATTTAGTTCGGGGGCTGAAGATTTATTGATTGAGCGCCTAGATCCATGTGGCAATATTATCTGGTCAAAATCATTCGGTAGCCCTGGAGAGGATGTTGGCGTCGGTGTGATTCAAGACGATGACGGAAGCATTGTTGTTACGGGGCGTACTTCATTTGGCGGGGGCATTTGGGATTACTATTTGTTGAAAATCGATCTTGCAGGCACTTTAATTTACTCGTATCATTATGGACAGACTAGCTTCGATTATCCAAGAGGAATTGTTGCGGGTGTAGTTGATGGATATACCATGGCCGGGGTTACAGGGAGTCCGTCTGTTGGGGGGAATGAGATTTGTGTCTTTCACGTTGATGACGCCGGGAATGTAAGTTGGAGAAAAGTATTTGGTACACCAACAGGAAATGACTTCCTTCATGATATTATTCGTACAAGTGATGGGAATTACCTGGCAACTGGCTATCGAAGAAATGCTATTTCTAACTACGAAGGCTGGATAGTGAAGTTCGATCCTAATGGTGATATTATCTGGGCCAATCTTTACAATGCCGCTGGCGATGAAGCTTATTTTGACGTTATTGAAGTTTCCGATGGTTATCTGGCTCTAGGTTACAGTACAACTTCAAGCTTTGGAGGGCAAGATCTGATTTTAACCAAAGTTGATTTTGGGGGTAACATTTTTTGGACAAAAACCTATGGAGGAACTGGGGCAGAAATCAGTTGTGGCTTGGCAGAATTGAGCGATGGAAGACTAGTGGCTTCAACCAGAACTACGAGCTATACGGCGGAAGACGGACTTTTAATTTTACTACTGGACTCCAATGGAACGCTACTTTCTACAGACCTAGTGGATGGCCCCGGAGATGAAACCAGTGGTGCTGCAGGAAAGCAAATTGTAATTAATTCTTCGGATAACATTGCGATTATCGGATACACCAATAGCTTTACTACTTCTAGTCTATTCAATCCCCTCCTATTGCGTTCTGATACGCTCCAGCAATTTAGCTGTAGTACAATTCCGGTGACAATAGATACCAACTCAATAACCTTAATTCAAAGTACGTACCCGCTACTTGAATCAATCGCGTCTTACACTAAAACTACTCCGACTACGGTTGAGCAAATTGCAAATCTGGTTGATTCAACGGAGTGCAGTTGCACTTCGTTTTCAACGACACCGTGCGGAATACAGGCAGATTTCAATTCTGTTTCCGGTTGTATAACAGACTCAGTGTTCTTCACTGATCTTTCTAATGACACCAGCGGAACAATTATCGATTGGATTTGGGAGTTTGGAGATGGAAATATGGCTGGCGGAATCCAAAATCCTCACCATTTATATTCTAGTCCAGGCACCTACCATGTTCAGCTTTTCGTGATTAACGACATTGGCTGCATAGATTCAATCACACAATCAGTAATCGTGACTACAGGGTTCAATATTTCAGCAATACCTGACACCACAATTTGTGAGTTTGATAGTCTTCAGGTTTTGTTTAATCCGGGTTGTGGCACACCTCCATATGTGATAACCTGGTCGAGTACAATTGGGGTTCAGAATACGAATGCACTTTCAACATCAATCAGCCCTCCAAGTACGACAACCTATACCGTTTTAGTTACCGATGCATTAGGCTTCACAGCATCGACTACATTTACAATTATAGTAAACACTGGATGTTGCACATCCCATGCGGTTATTGATTCGGTTTCTTATGCGTGTGTCAACGATAGTATTTTCATAAGTCAAAACTCTTTAATTAATGGCGCGCCGCATACTCATGAGTGGCTGTTTCCAGGTGGAACTCCTGTGTCTTTTACTGGAGATATTCCACCAATGATTGCCTATGGAGCTTCAGGTAGTTACGCAGTTAGCCTTATTCTAAATGACGGTTGCGGAACGGATACATCGACGCAAACAATTAATGTTTTTCCGCCCCCACTGATTACGGTACGTTCGGACACCGCAATTTGCGAAGGTGATACTGTCCATATGGGAGCTGGTCCTATCGGGTTCCAGATCTATTCGTGGACTCCTGTTTCGGGATTGTCAGATGCAACAATAGCAAACCCCGTTGCAAATATTACCGCCTCTAGTGATTACACATTAACTGTTACGGATCAATTAACAGGATGTTCATCATCTGATGTTGTGGCCATTATCGTAGAAAATTGTGATTCCTGCGATTTGGAAATCCCAAATGTTTTCACACCAAATGGCGACGGTAAGAATGATTTTTTTGTAATCGTTGACCTTACCGGAAATTGTATAATCAAGAATACAACAATCTATAACAGGTGGGGGCAAGTGCTTTTTATTAGTGAGCTGCCAGATCCTATATGGGATGGTCGTAATCTATCAGGAGAATTGGTTCCAGACGGCACCTATTATTGCGTTGTTGAAAATGAAACCGGTACGCGATCAAGCTTTGTTCATCTTACAAGATGAAACCTCTAATAACAAAAGTGACCGGAACTTCTACTTTTTTAGCCTATAGTTATAGCCAATTAAAAATAATATTTATCCTAATATTATTAGCTACGGTGGCACCATATTTTTCATATGGACAATCAGTTGATTCAATTCCTGGTCTGGCACTAAGGGAAAGTAAAATAGAAATACGCAAAAACACCCCAGCAAAAAATGCTCGCCTGCTGAGAAAACTGATGGCCAATAAAGAAAAGAGTGAAGTTCAAGTTCTAGAAGCTAAACTCCTTACGACCTGGCTGCAGACAGCCACTTTTGGTGATGAGGGATCTGAAATTCCCCCTTACATGAAACCTACTAAAATAGGCAAGTTTGATGTAAACAAGTATGATGAGGACATAAAACATTATTTTGCTTGGGTATTTGGGATCAAGGAAGGAGATAGGTTATTCAGCAGATTCACTAGAGAAATCGCGTATCGTGGTATTGAAGGGTGTAAAAAAGAAATTATCCAACTCTACTTATGGCGCGAGCACTACCGATTAACCTCGCGAGTTGACCATGAACGTGGTATTCAGTTAGAAATCTATATGCATGAGAAATATCTAATGCTACCCAATAGATAAAAGGGACAGAACCATTCTAGAGTAAATAAGATCTAGGAAGTAAAAATTTACTAATAATAATCTAGTTTGCTTGGTTGATTGAAGCTTTCGATAAGACTAAAGAGAAAACCGGCTATAACAAAACCTAAAGTACAGAGCCTAACCTGCCAAACCATTTTCCGTGCTTTAGCCTATAGATTAAAGAAGTTCATTGTTTTTTAGTGAATTGGTTTTTATTATTAAAAAGGCGCTATTAACTGTCCTGATAGATGCAAGAATTAATAGGAAAGATTCCTATCTTCCCGCAGAAACAGCGGATAACTTTAAAATAGTCACCATTTGTACAGGTAAGGAGGCAGAACTTTAAATGAAAAAGGAAATGGATTATGTGGTATTAGTGGATGAATTGGACAATGAAATAGGGTTCATGGAAAAAATGGCAGCGCATGAAAAAGGCGTGCTCCATCGAGCATTTTCAGTATTCACGTTTAATTCAAAAGGTGAACTAATTCTTCAGAGGAGAGCACTAAATAAGTACCATTCGGGAGGTTTATGGACCAACACATGCTGCAGTCATCCTAGAAAAGCAGAGACTACAATAGAGGCTGCTCATCGAAGGCTTCAAGAAGAAATGGGGTTTGATTGTCCCTTAACAAAAGCTTTTGATTTTATTTATAAGAAGGAACTAGATAATGGACTAACCGAACATGAATTGGACCATGTGTTTATTGGAGTATTTGATGGAGACGTCCATTTTAATAAAGAGGAAGTTCATGAAATAAAATACATAGAACTAAACGCACTACTTAAAGATGTTGCTGCGAATGATGATGCCTATACGGAATGGTTTAAAATATGTCTCAAGGAGACTTTGAAACACAGGGATCGACTAGTACTTTAGTTTCTGATTAAATATTTATTAATGATAACTTAAAACTATCAAGCTTTTGCGGCTATCATTATTTCCTTAATTTAGAGGTCAATTATTTAACCCTTAACAAGTTAAGTGAACACCCTTGGGAGCCATTGCTCTTAATCACTTATAATAAAGATTTTAACTCAATGCTTCTTAAAGCTGCTTTCTTGGCGTTCACGATCAATTTTATTTCGTTTCACCAATTAGTATTTGGGCAGTGTACGGGGGCATTATGGAGCGAGGATTTTTCTTATACTGACGGAACTGCCATCGGCGCAAATAATAACACAGTAAATCCAGCATTTGATTGGACCTCTGGCGGCTGCACAACATGTGATGGCGCATCAGACACCTGGGACGTTAGAAATAATAAATTTCAAGCACACGATGTCAATGATCACGAATCATGGTTGTTGACGGAATCAATTAATATCGTTGGATTTTCTACGATTGATTTTTGTGTTACCATTTCTGAAATTGGAGATCATGAGGGGCTTTACATGTCTGCAGACGACTGTAATGATGTGTCTAATCAGGATTATGTAGATGTTGAATATCAAGTTGATGGTGCAGGATGGACACTTGTTCAGAATTATTTAGGCTGGTGCGGCCTTTATAATTCATGCGCGAACCATACTTTTTTTGGCGATGATGGAGCCACACAGGGGGATTGTCGTAATTCGGATGTGGATTGGGGCTCATCTAATTTGACAATCACAGGCCTCAGTGGATCAACTCTAGAAATTCGAATAACAGTTCGTAATTCAGCTGGATCAGAATACATTACGATTGATAATATCACAGTTCAGGGTAATACACCGTTGCCAGTGGAGCTTGTTAGTTTTAAAGCAGAAGTTAAAACAGAGAATGTCCTGTTGTCCTGGACGAGCGCTTCGGAGACCAATAATGCTTTTTATTGGATAGAAAGGAGCCAGAACGGTAGTGATTTTAAGGAATTAGCAGTAGTTACCGGATCGGGAACGACACAAAGCAGCTCAGATTATCAGTTTACAGATTTTAATCCAATATCTCCCGTTTCATTTTATCGATTAAAACAAACCGATTTTGATGGCGCTTTTCAATACTCTCACCCCAGAAGAGTAACTCTTGAACAGGATGAAAGACTCAGGATTAGGCAAGTGTATCAAAATCAAAATCAACTACAAGTGATTTTAAACCAAAAGCCTAAAAGTACATATAGATTGAGATTGATTGGGCTTAGCGGTCAAGTACTATTGGATAAAACAGAACAAAAACAAGAAGTTATTTTTCCAATTAAACCGTTAGCGCCGGGGTTTTACTGCGTTTCATTGATTAACGCTTCTGTTAATGAGACAATAAAGTTTTTCGTGCACTAATAATTAATATCAAGCGTAACTTAAATGTGTTTTTTGTTGTTTAGCTGTGATTTAATATGGCATTTTATGATACTTAATAAGAGTTTTCGATAGAAACTGTAAGTTTCAAAACAAGAATCCCCTACCTTTAATAAGATGAGAATTTCACTGCTAATTTCTAACGCTATAATTTTATTGTTCTTCGCCTGCACCGAGAATGAATTAATTCTTTTTGAAGATCTTGACATCAGATATGCCCATGAAATTCCTTTTTTTGAGTACAAAGGATCGCCTTATACAGGAACTGCGATAGAGTCTTTTTCTGATTGGAAAATCGAACATTATATAAAGACAGGGATGGAAACCAAGCAATTAGGGTATTATAAAAACGGGGAGAAAGAAAGGGAGATATTATTTGAGAATGGGAAGAAAAATGGTCCAAGTAAGATGTGGTGGCCTAGTGGTGCGCTTTTGCTTGAAGAACAATACAGCGATGGTGATCTAAATGGAAAAGTAAAAAGGTATAATCCTGAGGGAAAAGTCGTAGAAACAAAAATATATGTAAATGGAATGCTAGAGTTAGCTCTCGATAGCCTTTAAAGCGAAGCTTTAATTATATTGCTCGCTTAGTTTTTCTTCTAACTCATAATCTCTTAAATAAAGTAACATTACTGCCATCATATCTCTTTTTTCTTTTAATTGGTGATCGGTAATGCATACTAATTCATAGGAGTGGTCTTGGAATAATTTAATCCCCTCTTCGCTGGAAAAAGCTTCAATATGGTACATTCTCGATTGTTTACTATCATTATTAATTCGTGATTTAAAAATGGATTTTCCAGTGGAACGATCAATTAATTCAAGCGAAACACAATGTGGGTGCACATGGACACTAGCGTAGTGTAAAGAGGTGCTAAAAGGCAAATTTAATAAGTTAGTAACATCTCGCACAATCGTGTCTTTACCTTCGGGCAGAACCCAATGTCCCGTAAATACTTCACCACTTCTACAAACGTTTAAAGCGTTAATTGTAGTCAAGACAGGTAAACAATCGACGTCTGGCTGTCGTATTTTTTCAGCTAATTTGTTAGTGTCCACTTCTACCAACACCATAACACTTTGTTGAAATAAAGGCTTGAGATGAGGGTTCAAATTTTTATTTGAAGTATAGTCTAATTCAATTTTATGATAAATTTCCTGGTTAATTTTCTTGTCGGTGACATTCAAAACTTGCGTGGTAGCAGATAAAACCTGCGTGCTTTTTAAAGGAATTCCATATCCTTTTGGAAACTGAATGGCTGTTTGCCCCTGTGTTAGTGTGGCGAGCCTAGGAACTAACGATTCCGCGCGACCTTTCAATCCCCAATGATGGTAATATGCGGCAGCATTATAATCAAGATTATTATGACAAAGGAAATCGTCTGATAAGATGTTTCCCTCCGAACTTATAACATAAGTTGAGTAGCCAAGAAGCCAATTAATTTTTGCACCAAAAGAATGTTCCAAGTTGAAATAATGCGTGGCGGCAGGACCGGTCATGGAAGGGTATAATGTGTCAACAAGAAATTTAGGTGAAGTAAGTGCTATGCGGTTAACTCTTCCATTGCCTGTTCTAATGACATCCCAACCATTTTGAGTCCCAATTGAAGATTTCAGCCAAGTTTTGAGTGGTTGATAGAAAAAATATAATGTACAGGCAAGTGCTAATGAAAATAAGAGCAATAAAGCGAGACGTTTTTTAAAATTTAGTACCATTAGTTCACTAATTTAAAATTTATGTACATCACGCGCATTAATTAAGAAGAAGAATATTCTAAATTTGTTTTCCTTGAACGATCAAGAGCAAGACATAAGCGAATTAATTAAGGCCGAGTACCTTAGGGTGCTTCAGGAAACTGGGCACGAGCCTGAAACAGTATTGGCTTTCTCTTTGGAGATTGGCATTGAAGCATCTGAATTCCATTCGCGTTACAGTTCATTTAAGGCTTTAGAAAAAGAAATTTGGCACAATATTTTTCAGCATGTAAACATTGCCTTAGACTTAGATGCTGAATATTTAACTTATTCGGGAAAAGACAAAGTGTTGTCATTCCATTATACCTTAATTGAAGTCTATAAACAAAATCAAAGTTTTGTAAAGCATCGATTAACCGGGTTGTCAAGGCAAAGTTTTGAACCCTGGTTTTTAAAAGAATTTAAAGTTGCTTATATCGAGATGATTAATTCAATCCTTTCTGAAGCAATTACCAGTGAAGAAATTATTGAGAGACTGTACATTTCTGATTATTATAAGGACATTTTGTGGTTACAATTCTTATATGTTTCCCGAGTTTGGGCGAATGATGACTCTAAAGATTATCAAATAACGGATGCTGCAATTGAAAAATCAGTAAATCTGCTTTTTGAGCTGATGCGAAAGGGCCCATTAGATATGGCAATCGAATTCGCTAAGTTTATGTATCAAAATAAGGCCTATTAACAGTGCTTTTTTAGTTATTGTCAATAGTAATTAAGTAATGCTCAAATTGCATTCTAAATTATTGAAATCAAAAGAACATTTAGTGCCCGTTTCCCGTTACCTTTGTATGGTACAATCCCAAAGAGAATGAAAGAGCAGGAAAAAATCCCGGTCAGCAAAGTTAAGCGAGCGGCCAAATTGGTTTCTACAGGCGCAAAAATCGGAGGCAATTATGTTAAGTATTACGCGAAAAAAGTTGTTGGAAACGAGCACGCTAAGCAAGATTTAATTGAAGATAATGCCGAAGACATTTACAAGTCACTAAGCGAGTTAAAGGGTGGAGCATTAAAAATGGCTCAAATCATTAGCATGGATAAAGGGATGATGCCGGCAGCTTTTACAGAAAAATTTGCGCAAGCTCAATACAGTGCGCCACCCCTCTCTTATCCTTTGGTTGTAAAAACATTTCGTCAAAATTTTGGAAAGTCACCTTCTGAAATATTTGATACATTTTCAAAGCACGCAACAAATGCTGCATCGATTGGACAGGTTCACAAGGCAAGTTTAAATGGAAAAACATTCGCGGTTAAAATTCAATATCCAGGTGTTGCTGATTCGGTTAAATCTGACTTGAAGCTAGTTAAGCCAATTGCAATGCGAATGATGGGGGTTAAAGAAAAAGAGATTAAACAATATCTAGACGAAGTAGAAAGTAAGCTTCTAGAAGAAACAGACTATAAACTCGAGTTAAAACAATCTATAGAAGTTGGCTCAGCTTGCAAAAAAATGGACGGAGTATTTTTCCCTAATTATTATCCGGCTCTGTCTGGGGATAGAATTCTTACAATGGATTGGCTTGAGGGGATGCACATCAAAGAATTTTTAAAAACGAATCCGACCCAAGAAACGAAAAACTTAATAGGACAAAGATTATGGGACTTGTATGATTTTCAATTAAATAACTTAAAGGCCATACACGCAGATCCACATCCAGGTAATTTTTTGTTTAAAGCAGACGGAAGTGTCGGAGTAATAGACTTTGGTTGTGTAAAAAGAATACCAGAAGAGTTTTACAGTAAATACTTTCGACTGATGGACGATCGCCTCCTTCATAATAGTGACGATGAATTAATGCGATTGTTTATAGATCTTGATTTTATTACAACCGAGGATAGTGAAGAAGAGCGAAACATGTTTTTTGATGTGTTTAAAAATCTAATGCAACTTTTAACCAAGCCTTTTCGAGCAGACGAGTTTTATTTTGGGGGTGATAAATATTATAACAGCGTCCATGAGTATGGTTTGGAGCTTTCCAAGCGTAAGGACCTTAAAAAAGCGGGCAACGCGAGAGGGTCAAAGCACTTGGTTTTTGTTAATAGAACGTACCTGGGTCTTTATTCTTTATTAAATGAATTGAATGCGACCATTAAGACCACAGTTTCCTTTAATTTTGATAAGGAAAAACAAAATTTTACTTAAACCAGCCTTCAATTAATTTAATTTGCTTGGTGGCTACATTAGGTTTGACCTGAACGGTAATAAACAAATTTCCTAGTTGAAAAAAGCAATCATAATAGGCTCCGGCATTGCAGGTATTGCCTGCTCAATCAGGTTAAAAGGCATGGGTTATAACGTCAGTGTTTTTGAGGCCAATTCCTATCCTGGAGGCAAACTTTCAGAGATAAATCTAGGCAGTTATCGTTTTGATGCAGGCCCATCTTTATTTACGCTTCCGAATTTAGTTGAAGAATTAATATCAAGTACTGGAAAAAGCCCAAGCGACTATTTTAATTATGAAAAAAGGGACGTCATTTGTAATTATTTTTGGGAGGATGGAACCGTGTTCTCGGCTGATTCGAATGCTAAAACATTCGCTCAAGAAGCCGCTAATTTATTTGATGTAGACGCCAGTCAGATTGAAGCATACTTGGAACATTCAGAGAAAATTTACAACCTTACTTCAAAGGTATTTCTAGAGAGTTCTTTGCACAAATCATCAACCTATTTAAGCCTTGGAACATTGAAAGCCATCGTGAATATTTTTGGTATGAACATTTCCAAAACTGTTGATGCAGTGAATAGAGAAAGGTTAATAGACCCAAAGCTAGTGCAGCTTTTCAACAGGTTTATTACCTATAATGGATCTTCTCCATATAAAGCACCTGGAATCTTCACTATGATTCCGCATCTAGAACATAATTTAGGTGCGTATTTTCCAAAAGGAGGAATGTACTCGATAACCCAAAGCCTCTTTAGATTAGCGAAGGATATTGGGGTTCAGTTTCATTTTGAAAATCCTGTCAAAGAAATATTAATCAACAATAAAACAGCAATTGGAATAAGAGCATCCGAAGAGGTTTTAGCTGATATTGTGGTTTCCAATATGGATGTTGTTCCAACGTATAATCAGTTAATGCCGAGCATAAAAGCACCTGAGTCGACTTTGACACAAGAAAGGTCAAGCTCTGCTATTATTTTTTACTGGGGCATTAAAAAGGAATTTCCCTCCCTTGATTTACATAATATATTTTTTTCAGATGATTATAAGAAGGAATTCAAGTCTATTTTTCAAGATAATACAATTTCAAACGACCCGACAATTTATATACACATCTCATCTAAAGCTGAAAAGTCCGACGCACCAAAGGGATGTGAAAATTGGTTTGTTATGATTAATGTGCCCAGTAATCGCGGGCAAGATTGGAAAAAGCTCATTACCCAATCTCGAGCTAACATCCTGAACAAATTAAGTAGAATATTAAAGGTAGAAATTGAGCCGTTGATACAATTAGAGGAACTGCTGACCCCAGAATTAATAGAGTCTAAAACTTCTTCTTATCAAGGAGCATTGTACGGGGCAAGCTCTAACAGTAAATTTTCTGCCTTTTTAAGACATCCTAATTTTAAGAAATCAATAAGTGGGCTATATTTTGCCGGAGGATCAGTTCATCCTGGTGGAGGTATTCCACTTTGTTTGCTATCGGCTCAAATTGTTGCTGATTTAATCCCAAAACCATAATATGACAAAGCACAAGAACATTATAATCCTAAGTACTTTATTATTATTGATAATATATGTTGTTGGCATCGTTGGAATACTTGGAGAAAGCGGAGCCTGGTACGCATCACTCACTTCGTATAATCTTCTTTTTGTCGCTGTATTACTTGCAATAACACATGGGAAATTCGACCGAAGGGATGTTTACATTTTATTATTTTCTGCGATTACTGGATTTGGGTTTGAAGCAATAGGAGTTAATACTGGCTGGATATTTGGCTCTTATGAATATGGCGAAGCTCTTGGAATTAAACTGCTTGATGTATCTGTTGTTATTGGGCTCAATTGGGCTATACTTACGTATTGCACCATGGTAATTGCTACAAAAACTTCGAGTAATAGATGGATTAAATCATTGCTTGGTGCGCTCCTCATGGTTGGCCTAGACGTTTTGATTGAGCCGGTTGCAATTAAGCTAGATTTTTGGAGTTGGGGTTTACATAATCCGCCCCCACTTCAAAATTTCATCGCATGGTTTATTATAGCGTATCTAATTCAGTTGGTGAGCTTCACCATTAAACCAGAATTCAAGAACAATTTTGCTGTCGTGGTGTTCTTAGTGTTGGTAGTGTTCTTTACAATACTTAATTTTGGTTTAAACACGTCGATTTGAGCATATTAACGAGTATAGTTGTAATTTCAAGTGCATTTTTGGCAATGGAATTTGTAGCATGGTTTACGCACAAGTACATCATGCACGGAGTTTTTTGGAACATTCATGCTGACCACCATGTAAAACGGCCAGGATTTATCGAAAAAAATGACTTATTTATTCTAGTTTTTGCTCTTCCATCTTGGTTATTTATCATGTTTGGTATGATTTATCAATTGCCTCCCGTGGTTGATGTTGGTATAGGTATAGCGCTCTACGGGGCATGCTACTTTTTGGTTCACGATGTTTTTATTCACCAACGATTTAAGTGGTTAAAAAAGAGTAAAAACAGCTATTTAATGGGAATAAGAAAAGCGCATAAAGTGCACCACAAACATCTTGGCAAAGAGGATGGAGAGTGTTTTGGAATGTTAATTGTCCCTTTAAAGTACATTCGCGAAGCGAAAAGGGCTAATACTGTTTCTTCTAGATGAAGGGTCTTTATCTCCTAGTAGATGGTCTAACACTCGTTGGGCCTCTTCTTTTAAGTTTTGATAAAAAGGTTGCGTTTTACAAGAATTGGAAGCCCCTTTTTTTGAGTCTTTTTTTGATGATGTTGGTTTTCGTTCCGTGGGATGTGGCTTTTACTGAAAATCAGATTTGGGGATTTAATGAGAAGTATTTATGTGGTATTTACCTTTTCAAATTACCCATAGAAGAAATACTTTTTTTCATTGTGGTTCCTTATGCTTGTGTTTTTATTTATGCCTGTCTGAATTATTACATTAAATCAGATGTTCTCTTGAAAACCCACAGAACAATTTCAGTTATTTTAATAATTGTTTTAGTTGTCACGGCTGCATGTAATCTGGAAAAATTATATACCACGATTACTTTTTTCGGTACGTCGTTTTTCTTGCTGTATCATGTTTTTAAGAAAACCCCTTGGTTTAGCAAATTCTTATTGGCTTATTTTGTGTCTATAGTGCCCTTTATTATAGTTAATAGTCTATTGACAGGATCTTCAATCGAAGGAGAGGTGGTGTGGTACAATAGTGACCACATTTTGAATGTAAGGCTGGGTACAATACCGGTTGAAGACCTATTTTATTCATTATTAATGTTGGGTCTAACCATACATATTTTTGAAAATTTTAGAGGAAACAGTAAAAAGTTTCGATAAAATGTCTAAATTAGTCGACTAACGCTACTTTTTCCCTGTTGATTATTAACACAGAAAAAACATAGGCAATTCTTAAAATTGAATTACATTTGCCGCCGATAATTTAATAAGATTGTTTTTACACGGTTGATATGCGAAGGGAATTACCGCAGAATTTGCACAACGAAGTCCTGGAAATGTTGGATTCGGATAACGAAAGAATTTTTGTTAAGGCTTCAAAAATGAGACAGGCTCGAATGCTTGTTAAGCTTCGAAAGAAGTACAATTTTAGTATGAATAAACTAGGATTGAATTAAAATATTTAAAATCGTAAGCGGACTTTAACATCCTTGCTTTAAAGTTGCTTATTTGTTTACTTGATGCACAAAAGGCCCCACGGAGGTGGGGCCTTTTTCAATTTAAAGGCGTTTAGTAGAAGTCAGAATGTTAAAGTTCTATAATTTCCCTTTTTGGTAACAAATAGCATTGTATTCCTTTGTACATTACAAACTAATGAAATTAGAGATGAAAAACACCACATATATACTGTCACTAATTTTAGTAATTACGGGATGCGGTCAAAAACCTTTTGAAGGAAAGATTTCCTATAATGCTGAATTTGAAACCGGACTAAGTGAGGATTTTAGCATTATTGATAATATAATAGGTCAGGCAGCTAATTCGGTTATTGATTTTTACATAAAAGAGGACAAGGCCATGCTGATTACAGAGCCCAGTAATAAAATATTTGGTTCTTTTCGAGGTTCTTTTACAAAAATCATTTACAACCTGAATAATCAAAACATATACGTGATTAACGATAAAGACAAAACCTACATGCTTCAAAGTTTATTGGAGGGTGACATTAAAGGGTTCAGCTTTAAGTTAATGCCCAGCCAGCTGGATTCCTTGAAATTAAAATTAGTCGGTTCGTCAAAACAAAGAAAAATAGCAAATTATGTCTGTCATGATTATGTACTTAAAGGAGATTACTTTGACTGCAATGTGGGTATGAGTGAAGATCTTTTAGAAAGGATGCGTCCGACAATTATGAAAATAGAAGGCATGGAAAATTACGATTTTTCAGGGCTTGGTTTCCCCTTATATTTTGAAGATAAATTATTTGGAAAAATTGGAATGACTGTTAAAGCGTCTGCAGTGGAAATGAAAAAACTGGACGATTCAATTTTCAGCATCGACGGCTACAGAGAGATAAGCACATTGGAGTTTTATAGAGAAAACATAGAAAACATTGACTTTGAAGCATTTGGTTTAGCAAACGAATTTGAAGAAATAAAAGAAGGAATAGACAGTGTGTCGAATCAAATTATTTCTGGGGTTCACGAAATGGTAGATTCTGTTCTAATAGACATTGAGGCGGATGGCATCATGGAGGGCATCAATGGCCTTATGGACGTTTTTATGGATGACAAAGATCAGCATTAAAATTGTCCGGCTAGCGCGAAAGGTTTTTTTACCCCAGTCACTAATCCTTCTATAGTGAAAACTTCAAAATATGCGATATATGTTCCGATTCGAGCCTTGAGTCTATCATTGGTAATTCCGTCCCATGTGAACACCCCAGTGATTCCTAAGAGTTCGTTCTGCACTAATGACTTTATTAATCTGCCCTTAGTATCGTAAATGCTTACATTTCCTACATAGCCCGGACTATCCATGGAATAAGAGATGTGAATAACGTCTTCGTGGCCATCGTTATCAGGAGAAAATATCGGGGGATCTATTTCGATATTATCTTCCGTAACCATACCAGGATAATACTGCGAATTTTCAAATCCAGGAGTAGCAAATCCAACGGACTCTGCTGCCGAGTGCCAGTTCGAAGCGTTGTTAGTACTTTGGTTAAAGTCAATTCTTTCTAAAGAAATCCCGTCAGGATTGTTGATTAAACCAAAATGCATGTCTTCGTGATAGGAAAAGAAATCACTAACTGGATTAGAAGGGAGGATTAAAAAAACATCTCCAGATTCGTTAGAATAAGTGGGCAAATCAGTTTGTACAAACCTCCCTGCTTGAGCGTTTAAATAATCTCTTTTTACAGCATTGCTGTCTTCTGTAAATACAACATATCCTTGAGGATTTAAAATGAAATTCGCGTTGATGTATTTTGCATTCGAAATCGTATCATCACTGTAATTCGCGAGATAAAACCCATGTACATCTATGAATCTATCGGAATTATTGTAGCACTCTACAAAGTCAGCTCCGCCCGTTAAAGGATTGAATAAAACTTCGTTTATAATGATGTCTTTAGCTCGAGGTACGCTCGGTAAAACAAAAGAACTTACGCCCATCGGTAAAGTATTTCCCGAACAATCCGAAGCCCCGGTAACCGCAATTGAATAAACAAACCCGGTATCTAAAACAGACGCTAGAACAACAACAACGTCTTGCGGATTACCAACGGAAACTGTTGCACTTGTAATGGGCACAAAAGGAGCTACGACATACGCGCCAGGATTCGAAATCTCTTCTGTAAAATGGACCAAAAGAGTTGTGTTGTCAATAACAGTTACTTTATTGAGGCTAGGAGCAAGAGTATCAGGGGTGTTATTAAACAGGGCATTGATTACTCCGGGAGTGCCTCCGTCAACGCCGTCAGATGCCCGCCAATTTGACTTACTGCTGCACGGAAGATCTGGATTTATTTGTTCTAAAGACCATCCACCATCTTCTTTGTCAATATCTTGATACCAAGAATCTGTATAGTTAACGGCATCAATTAGATTGCCGCTGGCATCTTTTAAGGTAATATTCTCTCCTGCATTATTCAACGATGGAAATGAAGTAACTCCTATAACATTGGGCCAAAGGGGACTAAAGTTGGCTACTTCTCCTGTCGCAACCAAAATAACGTAAGCTCCTGGGCCTAAAGCATAGCTACCGATACTTCCAGTACTTGACCCATCTGAAAATTCCCAGCCACTTAAATCAAAATATTTGGTACTAGTTGTATTTAACACCTCTATAAATTCGGCATCTAGCAGACCAATTTGGGGCGTTGGGTCTGCTAAGATTTCATTGATTACAACTTCTCGATAATTCGGGATGTCAGGGACGAAATACATAAAATCACTCGAAGCGGTAATCATTGTATTTCCACTAAGATCTTCTATGTTCAAGGATGTTAATGTATAGGTTTGTCCGTTAACGAAAGGGGTTGAAAAAGACAGGTGTACGAGAGTCGGATCAACTCCATCTAACGTTGCACTAAAAGGTGTGCCTAGCCCGCCGTCCGCATTATAGTTGGATGAGGTTTGTGCACTTATAAGATCCAGAGGCTCAGTAAAAGTAAGGTCAACATCAGTGAAGCTAGTGGCGATTGTACTAATTAAATCGGGGGGGGTTAGGTCGACAGGAATAGCACCCACTGAGAAGTTATCAAAGTAGTGTCCGTTGACTGCGCTGGCAGCAGAAGACTGCTCAATAAAAACTCCGAAATGAGTGGAAGAGCTGATGGAATTGTCATTTACAACACCATCGTTTATATAACTTCCGGTGGCTCCATCATCTATTTCAAGAGACCAGTCATTAGCAACGGTTCTAATTACTCTAATATTGAAAGGATTACTACTGCTCGAATTAATGGTTCCATCAGTTCCATCTATTAATAGTGTTACTATTCCGGAAACCACTTTATAGAATGAAATTTCATCGGCGGTTCCACCAATTTTAATGTAGTATCCGTTAGTAACAGCATTTAAATCGGCATTATCAGCCATTAAAAAAACATGCGCATAATTAACACCAGACGTCGCTAATTGAAAGTCGATTGAAAATTCCCACTGTGCGTCAATCGATAGAGTGCTCGGCGTACTTAAATAATAGCTAGCCGCAACGGCACTATTTGATCGTAATTGATTAGCATCAATAACAAAAAACGCGTTGTCTCCGGTCCATGAAGGTGCAGCAGTAAAATCGCCGTCGGAAAAATCATCAATTAATTGTGCCTTTAATGTTAAAGAGTTAACGAATACCAAAAAAGTAGTTAACAAAAAAAGTGACCTATATTTTTCAAGTGAGTGTTCCAAGACGTGATTTGTAAATATAGTACATTTGATGGCAAATTATTTAATGATGAAGATTGCAGTTGTAGGTGCTACAGGGATGGTTGGGAGGATTATTTTAAAAGTTCTTTCGGAAAGAAATTTACCCGTTTCAGAATTGATTTTAACGGCTTCGAAAAGAAGTATTGGTCAGCGAATTAGTTGGGGAGGTTCCGATCAAATTATTGTGGGTTTACAAGAAGCGCTAGATGCGTGTCCAGAAATTGCAATTTTTTCAGCTGGCGGTTCTGTTTCGAAAGAATGGGCGCCAAAATTTGCAGCGAACGGAACGACAGTGATTGATAATAGCTCTGTTTGGAGAATGGACCGAGATAAAAAATTGATTGTTCCAGAAATCAATGCAGATTCGCTTACGAAAGCAGATAAAATAATTGCCAACCCGAATTGCTCTACAATTCAAATGGTATTAGCGCTGCTGCCGCTACATAGAAATTATGGAATTGAAAGGTTGGTTATTTCAACTTACCAGTCGGTGTCTGGTACAGGAGTTGCTGCTGTTCAGCAGTTGGAAAATGAGCGAAATGGAGTTAAAGGTGAGATGGCTTATCCGTACCCTATTGACAAGAATTGCTTACCACACGCAGGAGAATTTTTAGATAATGGTTATACAACTGAAGAAGTCAAGTTGGTTAATGAAACAAGAAAAATACTCGGAGATGAGCGCATAAGGATAACGGCTACGGTTGTTCGTGTTCCCGTAATAGGAGGACATTCGGAGGCGGTCAATGTCGCACTGAAAAAAGAATTTGACATTTCAAATGTTCGGAAGGAACTCGCCGCAACGGAAGGTGTAATTGTGCAAGACAATGTGGATGTAAATGTTTATCCAATGCCGCTTTTTTCTGAAGAGAAAGATGCGGTTTTTGTTGGTCGAATTAGGCGTGATGAATCAAATCCAAATACGCTAGATATGTGGGTGGTTTCAGATAATTTAAGAAAAGGTGCGGCGACAAATTCAGTGCAAATAGCAGAGTACCTAATCGATCAAAAATTAATCTGATACATGTATTTTAAGCGGGTTCAGTTTCCGTTTGTACTTCTTTTTTTTTCAAGAAAGTTTTCTGTCTTACAATGATAACGAGGACTCCAATAGAAATACAGAAATCAGCAAAATTCCAAATGGCATCGAATACTTGATTGCCTCCAACCCAAGGCATCCATTCAGGCCATGTCATGTCGAACTGGAACATGTCTACGACAGTTCCTTGCAGAAAGCCTGCGTATCCTTCAATGTTAAGCTGAGCAACTCCCGAATAATGCTCCCAATAACTTCCATTAAAGACGGTCCCCTTGTCAAATAAAAACCCGTAAAAAGCACTGTCAATTATGTTTCCTGCTGCACCAGCAAAAATCAAACTCATTGAAAAAATAAAACCTTTGTGGACATCAGGCTTTTTAGTTTGCGTATAAATGAAATAACCGATGGCAGCAACAGCTAATATTCTAAAAATACTTAGAATTAATTTTCCTGTTACTCCACCCCAAGACATACCAAATGCCATTCCTTCGTTTTCAACGAAGTACAGGTCGATAAATCCACCATTAATGTGTTCGCCATAATTAAGACTTGTCTTGATCCAAATTTTTACAATTTGATCAATTAACAAAACAACTAAGACAATTAGTAGAACTTTTTTCAATTGGAATTACTGTCTGAGCTTAGCTTCCATGCTCAATGTAGCGTGAGGGACTAGTTTCAGCCGTTCTTTTTTAATCAACTTCCCGGTTACTCTGCACAGACCGTAGGTCTTGTTTTGTATTCTCACAAGTGCATTTTCTAGATTGAGAATGAACTTTTCTTGACGAGCAGCCAGCTGAGCAGTTTCTTCCCTTGACAAGGTTTCAGAACCGTCTTCCATCATTTTAAAAGCTGCACCCGTATCATCTGTTCCATTATCATCGGAATGAGACAATGAACCTTTTAAAAGTTCTAAGTCTTTTCGAGCTTCCATTAATTTGCTGTTTATTATTTCCTGGAACTCTTGAAGTTCATTATCGCTATACCTTGTTTTATTTAATTCCGCCATTTTTGTCTGTTTTAATTCAGTTTCTCAATACTAATGGAAGCTGAGACACCATCCTCAATTTCAACTAACGTACCACCATCTACTTGGGTTACAATTTGTAGAGATTCCGCCAGTGTTTCTGAGCAAATATAATTTAAATTGTTATTTATTGCACGGTCAATTTTATCGTGGCTAGAAATTGATAACTTAATACGATCAGTTACTTCTAAACCACTGTCTTTTCGAATGTTCTGTATTCTATTTACAAATTCCCTGGCAATACCCTCCTCAATTAATTGATCATTCAAAGTAACATCCAGAGCAACGGTTATTCCATTTTCGGTTGCAACTAACCACCCAGGAATGTCTGCCGTTTCTATTTCGAAATCAGACAATTCAAGAATAACTTCTTCTCCAGAAATTTCACATTCCCAGCGCGCTGTTTTTTCAATTAGTGAAATAGTGCCTTGATCAAACTCTTTAATAAGAGATGCCAATGCTTTCATGTGTTTGCCATACTTAGGGCCAATAGTTTTAAAATTGGGCTTAATTTTTTTCACCAAAACTTCTGAAGCCTCACTAATCAACTCTAATTCCTTTACATTAACTTCCGACAGAACCAGTTCTTTTATCTCTTCAACCTGTCTTTGGAAAACAGCATTAGTAATAGGAACCATAATTTTTTGTAATGGTTGTCGAACTTTTAATTTTTCTTTTTTTCTTAGGCTTAACACCAAAGATGAAATGGACTGAGCAATGTCCATTCTTTGTTCTAAATCTGAATCAATGGCATTTTTGTCAACCTCAGGAAAAACCTCTAAATGAACGGACTCAATTGAACGGTGCGCATTGAGATCAAGAAATAATTGATCAGCATAAAACGGTGCAATTGGAGACATGATGAGCGCGACCTTTTCTAAACAAGTATGAAGCGTTTGATAAGCTGCTATTTTATCTTCAGAATAGTCGCCTTTCCAAAATCTCCTGCGGCATAACCGCACATACCAATTACTGAGCTGATTGCTGACGAACTCTTGAATCAATCTGCCAGCTCTTGTCGGCTCATATTGATCATACGCATCATTTACCTCAAGAATTAAGGTATTTAGCTTGGATAAAATCCACCGATCTATTTCTGGTCTGTTTTCAATAGGGATAGAATTCGTTTTAGCGTCGAAACCGTCTACGTTAGCATATAATGCAAAAAAGCCATAGGTATTGTACAGGGTTCCAAAGAATTTGCGTTGAACTTCTTTAATCCCTTCAATATCAAATTTTAAATTGTCCCAAGGTTGAGCATTGGTAATCATGTACCACCTGGTAGCATCCGGACCGTACGTGCGTAGGTTTTCAAAAGGCTCAACGGCATTCCCAAGTCGTTTAGACATTTTCTGACCATTCTTATCCAAGACTAAGCCATTAGAAACAACATTTTTATAGGC
>Ga0315322_10000652_pt1 | contig 25991 bp, 20 predicted proteins | sample M110021515metaG_FD_203461 | JGI IMG/M metagenome (GOLD analysis project Ga0315322, IMG submission 203461) | Ammonia-oxidizing marine archaeal communities from Monterey Bay, California, United States - M1 100m 21515 | ecosystem: Environmental > Aquatic > Marine > Intertidal zone | place: USA...
GCCAAACGCCACGCCCTGCTCAAGTCGCACGGCTATGACGTAGCTGTATCTAAAGAGTGATAAGGTAAAACGGATTGATATCAAATAGCATGGCGGATTGGCCTCAATCCGCCGAGGTTACTTTTTAAAGCATCATGGCAAAAAAACTCTTAATCCTTGGCGCAGGAGGAATGGTCGGATCAGCTCTTGTCCGCGCTGCCGAACAACGTGGTTATACAGATCTCCTAACTCCTAATAGCAGCGATCTTGATCTGACTAATCAGGCCGAGACACATGCCTTCTTAGCTGATCATCAACCAGACGAAGTCATTGTTGCCGCTGCGCGGGTAGGTGGTATCCATGCCAATAGCACCTATCCAGCAGAATTTATCTATAAGAATCTGATGATTGCTGCGAATGCGATCGAAGGCTCTTATCAAGCAGGAATCCAACAGCTCCTCTTTCTCGGAAGCTCATGTATTTACCCGAAATTAGCGCCCCAGCCGATGCCGGAAAACTGCCTCCTAACCTCCGAGCTTGAACCGACCAATGAAGCCTACGCGATCGCAAAGATCTCCGGACTCAAACTTTGCCAATACTACCGCAAACAATACGGAGTTAATTATCACTCCGCTATGCCCACTAACCTCTACGGCCCAGGAGATAACTACCATCCGGAAAACTCCCACGTCATCCCCGCAATGATCCGCCGCTTTCATGAAGCGAAGGAGTCGGGTGCAGAAACCGTGACCATCTGGGGAAGTGGCACGCCCAAACGTGAATTTCTTTATGTCGAAGACCTTGCCGATGCTTGTTTTCACCTGCTCGCACTAGACAATCCACCCGACTGGGTAAACGTCGGCTATGGCGACGATGTCACCATCATGGAGCTAGCTCAAGCCGTCGCCAGAGCAGTAGGATTTAAAGGCTCCATTGATACAGACCCATCCAAACCCGACGGCACACCCCGCAAGCTAATGGATAATAGCATCCTCCGTTCACTTGAGTGGAAGCCAAGCGTCAACCTTGAACAGGGCCTTGCAACCGCCTATCAGTGTTTTCTTACAGAAAAAATAAGGGAGGTTTGAAGGCATTTAAGGGATGCTTTGAGTAAGTAAAGGCGCTGAAAGCGCCATGGACAATAATTATCGACAACCTCAAATTTATAATTAATTTATCCCTTGCGGGAATTCTAGTTTTGATAAGGATGTGGTATCTGGGACACTTTAAAAAACCCATGCACGTGATGAAATTGATATTCATAATATATTGTATTGGTCTATTCTGGTCTTTGCTCTACAGCTCAGTAAGCTGGGCTGATACAAAATCAGCCGATTATGGGCCATCAAAACTTCCTGGGAGCAGCATTCATCTTGTTAGCCGACTTGCAGAGTTCGAAATTCGCGAGAAACAAAAACTTGAACAGGTACTAAATAGCAAACGCAAAGAAGTGCTTGTGATTCTCCGCAAACATTTTAAGCAGTCTACAAAAAATGGGAATCTTGAGCAGGCTATTGCTATTCGCAGAGAAATTGAACGTATAGAAGCATTACTCGTTCGGTTTATGCCGAGCCGTATTAGTTCCACAATTACTCAATACGAGACAAATAATGCTATTGCCAAACCCGAGGCAATTCCAGTTTTCTTTTATATAGATGGCGACCAAGCGAAGGGAAGAGTTCACCTCAAATTCAAACACCCAAAACTTGAGCAACTATTCAACACGTATGATCGAATTGAACTAGAAATCCAAGCAGCAAACACCAATGAAGCTGCGTCTATAGGCGGGCTTCTGGTAAAACACAAAAAAAAGAAAATTGGCCAATACATTGGGATTAAACGGAACGAAAAGGTTCTTATCAACCTCGAGTATTGGAAGATATCTAATATGGGCGATGAATTAGATCTAGTATTGGAATGTAACAGTGATGACGGAGTTGTGATAAATACAAAAAAATCACAGCAGACCATTGCTCTGGTTTTTGGGAAAAAATAATCCTAAACTAGGGGCATTATTAGCTCAACCGTAGACCGCATATACCAGTAGCTAAGCCTGTCTAAGAGATTTTTTGGTCTGCTCTGTTGAAGACGCGTCATCTCATTGAGGCGGGCATCTGAGCAATGAAGTGATAGTAGCCCTACAAATGAAGTAACCGAAACTATTCTCGACCGTTACAGCTATTCGATATCTGTATTACTCGTTCCTGTCCCTGACTAGTCAAGGTCGCTGATTGTCTGCTGTCTAAATTATTGATGGTATAACCTCCTTCCTTCAGCCCTTTATATCTGTGAAAATGAAAATTCTAATCACCGGTGGCTCTGGCTTTATTGGGTCGGCATTGGTGCGCCACCTGATTCATGAGATGGGCTACCAGGTGGTCAATGTTGATAAGCTTACCTATGCGGTTAACGAGCAGGCACTAGACTCAGTTAGAGATCACCCCGAATACCACTTTGAACAAGTCGATATCTGTGACGCGGGCTCCATCCAGTCCCTTTTTAAGCGTCACCAACCCGACGCCGTTGTTCATATGGCCGCAGAAACCCATGTTGATCGGTCAATAGATGATCCCAGTATATTTATCCAAACAAATATTATCGGAACTCACCGCATGCTTGAGGAATCAGTGAAATATTATGATGGGTTGACCGACTCAAAACGAGATGCATTCCGTTTTCTTCATGCTTCCACAGATGAGGTGTATGGGGAACTTGGTTTGACGGGTGATTTCTCAGAAACCAGTCCATACCGACCTAATTCACCGTACTCAGCGAGTAAAGCTTCTGCTGATCACCTAACAAGATCATGGGGCCGCACATATGGGTTGCCTACACTAATTGCAAACAGTTCAAATAATTATGGACCGTGGCAACACGAGGAAAAACTAATCCCGCGTATGGTGAGCAGAGCTTTGGCCGGGGAGAGGCTTCCAATATTTGGATCGGGCAAGCAAGTGCGCGACTGGTTGAATGTAGATGACAATGTTCGCGCGATCACAGAAATACTACTTCACGGAGAGCCGAGCGAATCATACAATATCGGAGGCAATTGTGAAATTGATAATCTAACAATCGTTCAGAGTGTTTGCGGAGAACTGGATAGAATTATCGAAAACAAACCCTTGGGAACTACGACTTTCTCGGAACTAATATGCCATGTCGAAAATCGGAAAGGACACGATTTTCGCTATGCTCTGAACACACAAAAAATTCGAAACGAATTAGGTTGGTCGCCAAAGATAGATGTTTCAACAGGGCTCCGTAAAACTGTCCAGTTCATTGTGAGCGCATCAAAAACGGCCTTTAAGCAGCCATAAAGTTGCTGTCCGGCTATCTGTATTATAATGCCTTCTCGACTTCAAGATTTTCAGACTGCTCGGTTTCTTCCTCTAAAGATAGTAAAGGTCATTGGTCTTCCAATTACTGTGACTACTTACGATGACGTCATTGCTTGGGTTAAAGCGATTGCTAGGAAAGCTGATCGAACATATGCTGTAGAAGCAGCCAATACCCACGTCGCGGCATTGGCTCGACACGACGATTCTTTCGGCCAGGCGATGGCCCAATTCGACCTCATCACCCCCGACGGCATGCCGCTCGTCTGGTCGATGAATCGACAGCTGGAAGAAAAAGATAAACTGAAAGATCGTGTTTACGGCCCTACTCTGATGCTCAAAACTATCGATGCGACTCAGGGCCAGCCCGAACTTAAGCATTTCCTTTTCGGCGGCAAACACAGCACTCTGAATACACTTCGAGCGCGCTTCTCAAAGGACTATCCGAACACAAATATTGTTGGCTCCTATTCCCCTCCGTTCGGCGAGTGGCCTGAGGATGAGTTTGAACGCATTTGTAAGAAAATCAGAGACTCCGGAGCCAACCTTGTGTGGGTAGGCCTCGGTTGCCCGAAACAAGAACACTGGATAGCAAGGCACAAGAACAAGCTTCCCCCTGCTGTCTACTTTGGCATCGGAGCAGCTTTCGCCTTTCACGCCGGTGAAGTCAAACAAGCCCCTGCTTGGATCCAAAAATTCGGAATAGAATGGGCTTACCGTCTATGTAAAGAACCTCGGAGGCTATTCAAGAGGTATTTCACCTATAACTCACTCTTCATCTGGTATGCACTCCGAGATCAGATGAAGGATTAAATATATTTAACTTTGTCTCTTCTCTAACTCTTGAGCCTTTGATCTAACTTCGACCTCAGCTTATTCTAGCCCCTACAATTCCCTATTTCAAATCATGAATACAATCGAAAAAATTTCTAACAAAAGCGCCGTGATAGGTGTCGTGGGTCTTGGCTATGTGGGGCTTCCTCTGGTACTTGGGTATACGGGCAAAGGATACAAAGTCATTGGTTTCGATGTTGATCAAACCAAGATCGACAGCTTGGAAGCTGGAGAAAGTTATATAGACCATATTCCTTCGGAGCCAATATCCGCCGCGATTAAAGCGGGTCTATTCGAAGTCACGGCTGATTTTTTGAGAATCTCAGACGTTGATGCTATTATCATGTGTGTTCCCACCCCGCTGGACGAACATTTTGAGCCCGACTTAAGCTACGTGGTCAGCACGGTGGATTCAGTGGCCCCCCACATGAAACCCGGTCAGATCATTTCTCTGGAGAGTACGACTTATCCGGGAACAACTGAAGAAGAGATCAGACCCCGTGTCGAGGCACAGGGTCTGGTGATTGGAGAAGATGTGTTTCTTGTCTATTCTCCCGAGCGCGAAGACCCTGGTAATCCGGAATTCTCCAGTATGAACATTCCCAAAGTCGTTGGAGGCAGCACGCCCGCTTGTGCGCAGCACGGGCAGGCGCTATACGGAGCAGCGGTTGAAAAAGTGGTTCCGGTCGCTTCTACACAAGTTGCAGAGTTCACCAAGTTATTGGAAAACATCTACCGGTCGGTCAATATTGGTCTTGTCAACGAGCTTAAAATTGCTGCCGACAAAATGGGAATAGATATTTGGGAAGTCATCGATGCCGCAGCAACCAAACCATTTGGATTCAAAGCCTTCTATCCGGGCCCGGGGCTTGGTGGACACTGTATCCCGATCGACCCTTTCTACCTTACGTGGAAAGCTCGGGAGTATGGAGTGCATACACGTTTCATCGAGCTAGCCGGAGAAATAAACCGCAGCATGCCTCAGTATGTCGTCAGGCGTACGTCTGAAGCACTCAATATGGCGAAAAAGCCATTCAATGGTAGCAAGGTACTGATCATGGGATTGGCCTATAAGGCGGATGTAGACGATATGAGGGAATCGCCTGCTTTTGAATTATTTGATTTATACCGAGAGCAGGGCGCTGAGGTGTCATACTATGATCCTCATATTCCTGTCATTACGCCTACCCGCGAGCATGCCGCATGGACAGGGAAAGAATCTATTGTTTGGGATGAAGCGGTGATTCGCAATTATGACGTTATTGTCATTTCGACTCATCACCAAGCATTCGACTTAGAAGAATTGGCAGATTGGGGTCAGCTCATTATCGACACACGGAATGCTATGAAAGGCATAGACGTATCGGGTGATAAGTTGGTAAAAGCATAGATAGTAGAGCGAGTCGTTCGCTGACTATTAATCAAATAACTCAAAATGAAAATTGGTATCATAGGAGTAGGGAACTGGGGGAAGAACCTAGTCAAGAACCTGTCTGATATGGGGGTCTTGTGCGGTGTTGCAGATGGTGTTAGTGAGAACCTTAAAAATGCGCAGGCAGTAAACCCAGAAATTCATACATATGAAGATCACAAGGAGCTTCTAAAAGATAATTATGATGCTGTAGCCATTGCAACACCAGCGCACACTCACTGCGCTATCGCCAAAGATGCAATGGAAGCAGGTTGCGATGTTTTTATTGAAAAGCCAATGACGCTGGATCCAGCAGAGGCCGAGGCTCTGAAACAACTTGGAGACAAATTGGATAAAGTCGTGATGGTTGGCCACCTGCTCCTTTATCAACCAGCGATTGCCTACATCAAGGAGTCTCTTGATCGTGGTGATATCGGTAAAGTTTACACACTACATCAACGTCGTTCAAAACAGGGACGAGCACGTGCAGTAGAAAACGTATTATGGAGTTTTGGAGTGCATGATGTAGCGGTCTTGCTTTATCTAGCAGGCCAAGCACCCACGGACATTCAAGTGAGTGGCCATTGCGGTTTACAAGCCGGTATAGAAGACGATACATATTTGCATCTGACGTTTCCTGACGAGTCCAAAGCTCACCTACATAACTCATGGCTCTGGCCGATTGTTGAGCGTGGCCTGATTATTATCGGAGAAAAGGGAATGTTGGTTTACGATGAAATTGCACAGAATGTAAAATTGGTCAAAAAGACGATCGATAGCAATTTGAATAATGTGGATGCCGGCGAGGAAATTGTGTTTGAAGGCAGTGGGCAGCCACTTCGCATTGAACTTGAGCATTTTGTAGACTGTTGCAAGAATCGCACCAAGCCCAACTCGTGTGGTCAAAATGGATTGGATGTCGTGACTGTTTTAGCCAAAGCCGAGGAAATTTTGAAAAGCCAGAGGGGCTAATATGGCCGCAAACTAAGATTTAAAATCTCCACTACTTCAAACACTAGAAATGACGCCATACTTTAAACATGATTCCGCATACGTGGATGATAATGTGAGCATTGGAAAGGGAACCAAGATTTGGCACTTTGCTCATATTTGTACAGGCGCTCAAATTGGAGAAGACTGCATTTTCGGCCAGAATACAATGGTGGCGAATGATGTAGTAGTAGGCTCCAATGTAAAGGTGCAGAACAATGTAGCCATTTACACAGGAACGACTATTGAAGATGATGTATTTCTCGGTCCGTCGTGTGTATTAACGAATGTCACTAACCCGCGTTCTCAGGTAAAACGCCACAGTCTCTACGAGAATACCCTCATTAGAAGAGGTAGCACCATAGGTGCCAACGCGACGATTGTGTGTGGCATTACTCTGGGACGATATAGCTTTATTGCCGCCGGAGCCGTAGTAGCAAAGGACGTCCCCGACTACGCATTTATGATGGGCGTCCCTGCCCGCCAGCATGGGTGGATGAGCCGACATGGGCATATCCTCAAAACCCCAAATTCTGAAGGCATTTATACCTGTCCTGAAAGTAAGTTTAACTACCGGGAAAATGATCAAGGGATACTGTTCTGCCTCGACCTTGATGAAGATGCACCACTCCCAGAGGAACTTACATCAGGCGAAAAATCGTATGATGATTTTAAATCTTAACCATCCTAGTAGCGCCAGATAATTTGGCGTTTAAAACTTTAATCTTAATAATAATATGGAATTCATCGACCTAAAATCACAACAAGCCCTAATCCGAGAAAAACTCGATAAACGCATAGCGACAGTTCTTGACCATGGTCGCTATGTCATGGGTCCAGAGGTAGGGGAGTTAGAAGAAAAACTCGCTGATTACGTAGGAGTTAAGCACTGTGTCGGTGCGTCCTCAGGAACCGACACCTTACTCATTGCCCTAATGGCACTGGGCATCGAGCCAGGGGACGAAGTAATTACTGTGCCTTACACTTGGATTTCTACCGCGGAAATGATTGCGCTTATCGGTGCCAAACCCGTGTTTGTCGATATCGATGAAACCACTTTGAACATGGACCCCTCCAAGGTCGAAGCTGCCATCACAGATAAAACCAAAGCGATCATGCCGGTGGGCATTTACGGCCAGACGGCTGACATGACCGCGATTAATGAGATTGCTGCCCGTAATGGAAACCTGCCTGTCATCGAGGATGCGGCGCAATCATTTGGTGCCACCCATCACGGAAAGAAATCCTGTTCTCTCTCGACCATCGGCAGCACCTCGTTTTTTCCCTCCAAGCCACTAGGCGGTTACGGTGACGGCGGTGCACTCTTCACCGACGACGACGACCTGGCCACAGCCATGCGTCAAATTCGTTCCCACGGACAGGCCAAGAAACACCACCACCCGATTCTCGGCCTTAATGGTCGACTCGATACTATCCAGGCGGCCGTCGTGCTCTCTAAGCTGGACATTTTCGACGACGAGATCATCAAGCGACAAGAAGTCGCGGCGACGTACAACGAACACATCTCCCAGAAGACTGATAAGGTTAAGTTGCCAGAAGTGGCTGATGGCAACACCTCCGTTTACGCTCAATACACGGTTCTCGCTGAAGACCCCGTTGCTTTGAATGCGTCTCTTTCTAACTCCGGAGTTCCATCTGTGAGCTACTATGCCGTGCCTTTGCATTTGCAGCCGGTATTTTCTAATCTTGGCCACAAGCCGGGTGACTTTCCTGTGACGGAGAAAGTCTCAGCACAGTGCCTCAGCCTACCGATGAACCCTTACCTTAAGGATGAGGAAATTGGTCAGGTTTGTATAGCCTTTGAAGGAATCTGAATCTACACACAATGGTGCCAGCGGTCGGGCCGTAGCTGGCTAGAGCCACAAGAGCACGGATGAGATCGTGTCATATATAAAATCATTTATAGAGCCGTGATAATTCAAAATAAAAACAAGCTACCGCTTAATAATCGATCAAGATTCCTGCCTGGGAATAACATTCTGATCTTGGTTGGGGTGTTAACACTCGGACTGATATTGGCTATTTATTTTGGTGTTTCTATTGGCCGGGGTGATTATTATGAGACGTATCTCGTAATCTTGATGCTGGTGACGCCAGCTGTCCTGTTCTTCCTGAAATCAAATTACTGGTTGCTGATTCCGTTTGTGATTCGTTGCGGGCTTCCAGCCATCCCCTTGATAGCTGGTAAATCAATTGCACTCAAAGAAATATGGGTGGTCGTATGTGTTGTGATGTTGTTCGGGCAGCTATTTTTCTACAGGAGCCGCCAAGTTCGCCTATTCCGTATAGAATTAATTCCGATCTATCTGATTATGTCGTGGGTAGTGGCCATGTTTTTTCGTGAAGGAATCGGTCTTGCGATTCTGGGCTCGTCCGCACAGGGGGGGCGGAAGTATCTGGGCATCATCTTAGCCTGTTTGTCGATGGTTGTTATCTTCCACCAGAAAGTTAGCGAAAAACAATGCAAGTGGTTGATCATATTGATTGTAAGTTCGGTGGGGACGGCTATGATATGGTCGCTCGTTAACTATTTCTTCTTCCGAAGAGTCGATTATGAAACGGAGCAATGGGCTACTACTTATTACTCCTACCACCAAATTCTAGCGTCGTTGCCTTTGGTGCTGATTATATGGCTGTTTAGTAAATATTCTCCTGCTGAAATTATTGTGCGGGTACAGATTAGTGTGATGGCCATGCTAGGGATTTGCTATGGCGTTATTGTTTACTCGGGAAAAAGGATGCATTTAGCTTTGGCTCTGGTGATTCCGTTTATTGCGGCCTTGATAAGGCGACAGTACGGTGCGGTTATGTTATTTGGAGGAGGAGGAGCAATAGCTTTGGCTTTGTTGGTTGTAGGGCAGGGGAACTTCTTTGTATTGCCCTTGTCGGCACAGAGGGCAATGTCGTTCATTCCAGGAATGAAAGTGGACGCAGTGATTGAAGATCAGAGCCAAACCAATTTCAGAACAACGCTTCGCCAAATTTCTTTAGAAAAAATTGCACAACATCCCATAATAGGAAATGGTCTTTCAGTTAGTGAGGGGGAGATTATTGAGCTTGAGGCGATGCAAGAGTATGCTGTTGAGGAGACTGATTCTCATGCCTATAAAATGGCTGCGGGATCCGCTTGGCATAATACTTGGTTGGGTATTTCGACCGACTTTGGAATACCGTGTGCGGTGGTATTCGCCGTGTTTTGGTTTCAAATTTTCAAGTACTGTGTTCATCTTCGACGAAGGTTGCCGATAGGGAGTTATGCCTATATTTTGGTAACGATGCTGTTGATCATGAATATCGGGGATTTGCTCCAGTCATGGGTCGCTGGTCACAGTCTGGAAGATGTTTTGTGGGTGAGGGGGTGGCAGTTTGCTGTGTTGTGGGCCCTAAAGATCCAACTTCAAGAGCAAAACCATGAAGAACATGAGCCTGATCAAGCCATGGCGGGGTAAGCTTAAAGAATGAGTTATAGCTCATCTGGAGTGAGGATTGGGCATCTATTTTGCATTGGGATTCAACTCGAAATCACAAATTGCATACGCAATCTGACAGACAACCGTGTATGGTTGAGGCCTATCGGTCTATTGCGAGCTACTTGAATGGTGGCTGCGCTGTTCCGAGCTGTCTTGATTCAAAGGTCACAAATTGCGATAGTTCGGGAGCGCATAGCAATCTGTTAAGCATACCGACATGGGAAGGAAGTGTGGGGGAGATTGATTCCTTGTATGGTTCGTTGTCGGAATTGTTAGGTTGTCGGAAAGCAAACCGATATGTCACGGATATTATTGTTCACGGTAGTTTTGGGGATGGCAGATTGACCCACTTTAGTGATGTGGATTTGACCGTGGTTCTTGATAATGGAGTTTTTGAGAAGCAAGAAAGTATCACTGAGTTGCGGGCGTGGGTGCTTAGTGAGCTATGTGGCCGGATTCTTAAAGTTGATCCCTTGCAGCATCATGGACCGTTTTATTTGTGGCCGGATTTGATGCGGAGTTATTCAGAAAACATTTTGCCGATAGATGCATACCGTAAATCATGGAGTGTTAATCACACCACGCTTGATTTTCTTACTGAGCCTAATGCAGATGAGGGTAAAAAACCCAAGGCCGTGATGACGATGCAGGCACTATTGGATGCGGAAAGTCATTTCTTTTCGGAGGGCTATCATATGTATGCGGTTAAGCGAATGTTGAGTAACCTTATGCTGGTGCCGGCCATGTTGAGTCAGGATCTGGGAAAGCCTATTAGTAAGGCGGAATCATTTAAATGGTTTTATTCGGTGATGGGTGATTCCGCAGAGGCTGTAAGGAGAGCCACTGTCATGAGGGCGAACTGGCCCGCTACTCCCGGCTGGGTCAATCGGTGTACTCAAGTATTTCATTATTTAAGGCCAAATAAACCGATACCCGCTAAAATGGTGAGAAAACTATATGTTAGTAAGGCGACGGTTGATGCTATAAAGAAAGAGATTTTCCCAGAGTTGCCTAAAATGCACCGTAAAATAGAAAGTGTTTTATGCGAATAACCGTAACCAATCCACCGCAACGTCTCTTGTTGGAAGAGTATGATAATGAGATCGATAAATATATTGATCGCGCTAGTTCTGTAGATGGGTTGCTGGGGGTGATGTCGATGGGGAGCGTAGGTGCACCGGGGCTCTCAGACATTGATTTGATTTGTGTTGTTAGTGATGATCTGAAAGAGGGTTCTGCGGGGGGGCTAGGGGTTCATGGGTTTCGGAAAGATTTGTTTTTGCATGGGCCCGTAGTTGTTCCGGAAAGCATGATATCGCAACTTCAGTATATTATCTACGCGACCAACCTAATATCCATTCATGGCGATGACTATGTGAGTTCAGTCAATACTCCTAAAGAAGATATGGATCTTCTGAAATTGATCTACTTGATCGACTTTACAGAAAGCCGCTATGGTCAATATGCTCAGGTTCAAAAGCGTGGGTATATCGATCAAAGGGCATGGATGACACGTCTATGGTCAATTACCCATACCGCAAACCTTGTTGAAGATTTGGGTATCAGTTTAACGGAAGGATCGATGGATGTTATATCCGAAGTGAAATCACTCCGGAAGGATTGGTTGGATGGGGGTGATATTTCTGACGACAGGTTTGTGAAAGTATTTTTGGATTCTGAGGCCGTGTTGACGGATGTTTTCAAGAAAGCTTGTGACCTGGCGTATGATAAGTTGGGGGTCAGTCAACTGCCCGGTGGGAGTGAGATTGTCATTGGTAATAAGAGAGTGCGTTGTAGCCCTGAAGAGCCCTCGATAAGAGGGGGGTGGGCGCGCGTGCCTAGAACGTGTCAGTATGTTACGACCTATGCCAATGTTCTATACTCGGTGTATCTTAGGAAGTATGGGTTTGATATACTCGATGAGTCGTATGATAAGCCCGTAACTGCGATGAGCCAACTGATGGGGACGCGCGCTGAAATTGTCAGGCGATTAAACAGCTTTCATGTAAGCAAAGGCATTAACTTCTCGATGGGCGGATATCTGGGGTTGCCTCTTTCAGAGCACAGGTGGATTGATGAGGTCAAGTTTAAGCTAGGTTGGATGATTGGCCACGTGTTGTAATGAATACCAAGCACATACTTTTGGTTCCTTCGTGGTATCCTGAATCGGCCGAATCGCTGTACGGAACATTTTTTCGGGAGCAAGCCCGCAGTCTTCAGCGAGCTGGTAACAAAGTGGGTGTGTTGTCGGTGCAGATAAAAGCGTTAAGGGATCAGCTTAAGTTAGGTGGAAGCTGTTTACCATGGGGGAGGACATCGATTTCCCATGAGCAGGGTGTGACTGTTTATCGGTTGTCGGTTTGTTTGCCGGGCCGTTTTGTTTCGCTGTGTAATTGGGTGAATAAGTGGCTCTTGTATTCTGTGTACAAGAAGTACTGCAAGAAGGAAGGCGGACCTGATGTGCTTCATGCGCATTGTGTGTTTCAGGCAGGCTATTTGTTGGCTCAACTTAAGAAGAAGATTACTGAGCCTATGGTCCTAACGGAGCATTATTCCCTTGTTCTTTCAAATCGCCTTAGTGAGGAGCAAAGGGGTATATACCGTTTTTGCTTATCAAGAATGAATCTTAGTATTGGAGTAAGCGAGGCATTAGCGAATCAAATGAACAAGCTTGGTGAGGAGGGGTCATCTACGGTGTTAGGGAATATTGTCAATGTAGATGATTTTTCTTTAGCCCCTACACAAAAAGAGCGGCCATTTGTGATAGGTGCTGTTGCTTTTCTGACAAAGAACAAGAGGTTTGATCTGTTAATAAGTGCTTTTGCCGGATCTTTTCGGGGGGAGGATGCAATACTCAGAATTGCGGGTGACGGCTGTGAGCGGGAGGCTCTTGAGGATTTAGCCGTCGAGTGTGGGGTAGAGGATCAAGTTGAATTCTCTGGAGAGCTACAGAGATCCGAGGTGAAAGAAATGATTTCACAGTGCCATGTCATCGTGTCCTCCAGTGAGGTAGAAACATTTGGGATAACACTGATCGAGGCAATGGCTTGTGGGAAGCCTGTTGTGTCGACTGATTCTGGCGGGCCAGCCTCATTCATTAATGAGGATACGGGGATCTTGGTTCCAGTAAATGATGTTGAGGCTATGGTGGAAGCGTTAACTAGAATCAGAGTGGAATATCGTGGTTTCAGTCCACAAAAGATTCGGGACTACGCGGTCAGGAATTTTAGTGAAGAGGCGGTTGTTCAGCAGTTGATGGTGCATTACGAGAATGTCTGTCAAACGCGGTGATGGATCACGGGTTGGAAATGATAAATCGTATATTTGGTGAGAGAAAAATTCATCAGTGATTCTAAAGCGCTTCTCATAGGGCAGGTGGCCGAGGCTGCTTTCGGGATGTTCTCTATGATTTTTCTGGCAAGAATGCTGGGTCCGGAGAACCGCGGATTGCTGGCGTTGATCATCTTGATGCCAATGTTGCTCAAGACCTTGTTGGCGGGTGGTTTTGCGGCATCGATCATCTACAGTGTTTCATCAAGGAAGTGGGAGGAGGAAGCGGTTCTTCCCAAGCTCATTGCCATTTGGCTGTCATTGAGTGCCATTATGGTCGTTGTGGGGAGTCTCTCCATTGGTGGGTATATATGGTTTACGGATGCTGTATCCTGGAAATATTTTGCGTTAATCATTAGTTTAGCGCCCCTCACGTTTGGTGCTGAATGTGTAGCTGCGGTACTCAATGGAAAGCGGAGATTCGCGGATCTAGCCATTAGCGGAATTATCGTAGGTGTTCTATCCTTGATTGCGTGTGTTGTGCTGGTATGGGGGTTCGACCTTGGGGTAGTTGGGGCGCTCATGGCCCAGGTGTTGGCAGCGATTCTTAGAATTGGAGTTGGGGCGTATTATGTGATGAGATCACTGGGGTCTCGCCACGGAAAGAGGTTTTGGGTTCCGCGTTTTGATTTGGGCGAGGAGTGTCGTTACGGAATAAAGTCTCAAGTTGCAAACATGGCGGCCTTTTTGAATTATAAGGCAGACCAATTGTTAGTCATGCACTATGTTGGGAAAACCGGATTGGGAGTGTATTCGGTTGCGGTGAATTTTGCGGAGAAGTTATGGTTCGTAACTAATTTTATACCACGCATTGTGCTGCCTGCGACGGCAGAATCATCGGACGGTGACAAAGAAAAGGTTGGTCGGTTTGTCGCTAAGCTGGGCAGGGTCACGTTGTTATGTTTATGTATTGTGGGTGTAGGTTTGGGGTTGTTGTCGGAGAGTCTGGTTCTGTTGCTATTTGGAGTCGAGTATCAGGGGTCGGCAATCGTGTTAGTTTACTTGTTGCCAGGCATTGTGGCCTTTGGTTACTCAAGGATTTTGGCAAATTTTATTGCTGGGGTAGGGCGGCCTGGCCTCAATGCGATGAGGTCGATTGCTGCCCTGGTAGTCAATATTGTGCTGAATATCCTATGGTTGCCAGAATATGGGGTGAAGGGGGCGGCGTTGGCAACATCAGTGTCTTACTCTCTGTCAGCTATTGCATGTTGGGTGTTTTTCACCAAGCTCTCGGGGGTATCGCTTCGTGACGCTATCATTCCAAGAGTGGAAGATTTCAAAGAAATGTTTCAGTTGGTTAAGAAGAGGGTGGCTTAGTTCATCGGTAAACCATGAAGATAGAGGATATTTAAAATTCTGTACGCATGAAAATAATAACAGTTATAGGAGCTAGACCGCAATTTATTAAGGCTGCACCCGTTTCCCATGCTTTGGCTGAGGTTGGGGTCGATGAGACACTGATTCACACGGGGCAGCATCATGACAAGTCGATGTCTGATGTTTTCTTTGATGAGTTGGGTATCCCTGCACCTGAGTATAATTTAGAGATTCAAGGTGGGCTTCACGGTGAGATGACGGGAAGAATGTTGGCGGCTATTGAGGAAGTATTGATCAAAGAGAAACCGGACAAGGTTCTGGTTTATGGTGATACAAACTCAACGCTTGCAGGTGCTTTGGCCGCGGTGAAACTGCACCTGCCTGTCATCCATGTGGAGGCGGGCTTACGATCATTTAACAGGCGAATGCCTGAGGAGATCAATAGGATCATGACAGACCACGTTTCGGAATTGTTGTTATGTACCAGTGAGGTGGCGATTAACCATTTGAAAGCCGAAGGGGTTTTTCAAGGGGTGCATCTGGTGGGTGATGTCATGGCGGACATCAACCGATCCACTAGGGAGGGCTTGGGTGATCTGCATGAATTGTTGGCTCAGTTTGGGGTGGAACCAAAGAAATATATTCTGATGACTTGGCACCGCGCTGAGAATACGGATGATTCAGAGCGTCTTCGGAGTATCGCGGCGGCTGTGAATGCTTTATCAGAAACGGTTGTTCTTCCTCTCCACCCGAGAACAAGGATGGCCTTGGAGCGTGAAAACATCTCCTTGAACGACAACGTGAAAGTGGTTGAACCATTGAGTTACCGTCAGATGACAGCTCTCATGTGTTCTTCAAAATGTGTGCTGACTGATTCGGGTGGCGTGCAGAAGGAGGCCTATTGGTGCCGGGTTCCTTGTATTACGATGCGAGACGAAACCGAGTGGACTGAAACGGTCGATGTCGGGTGGAATTGTTTGGTAGGAGCTGCCGAGCAGGACATTGTTAAAGCTGTTCGCAGCTTTAGCCCCAATGCTGAGCATCCGGTTCTTTATGGTGATGGTTACGCGGCAAAGCGGATAGCTGAGTTGCTGAAAGCCGAAGTTGATATTTGAATATTGGAATCATGGAGTCTTGTGGGCCATGAGGATTGTGTTGCCAGTATAAGAACGGGCTAAACGACAGTGGCTGAGCCTTGCTGTCATCTGTCACGGATTTTGCTATCGATGAAAGTACTTTTAATTACGAGCCTATTCCCTCCCGTAAGACATACGGGAGCTTTACGTTGGACCAGGTTGAGCCGTCGTCTTGTCCCGATGGGTTGTGATATTCATGTGGTTACGACGACTCAAGGATTTTGGTCGTCGCCCCATGAGGATGCCAACCCCGTCGAAGGTGTATTAGTGGATCGCGTTGAGTACCCGAATACTCTCGTCATGGCGTATATCAAATTTACGCAGTGGGGGGTAAGAAAGTTCAAGAGTAAGGCACCGGTGACAGATCGGGGTGGAAGCGATAGCAACGATGGGCCGTGCAGAAAGCCGTTATTAGGAAGGGTGAAAAGTCGGATGGGCCGAATTTTGCGAGGTTTGAGTCAATTGCCACAACCGTTCGTTGATCGGCTGGCCTTTCCTCATTACAGTAAGTATTGGGCAAAACCGGTTGTGAGACATTGTAATCAGAAATTTAATGCCGCTGACTTTGATATCATCATCGCATCGCATCCTTATGCTGGGACTCTGTTGGCAGCGAAACAGCTGTCGAAACTATGGGGGACTCCTTGGGTCGCAGATTTTAGGGATCCATGGACTCATGACATGCAAAGTCCATTAAGGGATAATCCGTCGATGCTCGCGAGAATGTGGAGATTTGAGGGAGCGACTTTGGAAACAGCCTCTGCGGTGGTCAGTATCAACCGGCAAATGTGCGAATATCTCAATGCTCCTGATAATAAGTTGCATGTGATCACGAATTCCTATGAGCCGTCAGATTATTGCTTTGATCGGTCTGGGGGCAAGTCCTTAGAGGGGACGTTGAGTTTATGTTACACTGGGAACATTGCTGAAGATCATGAGTATCGATTATTCTTGGACGGGCTGAAAATATTTCAGGGTAACGATGAGGGGCGTGTGGTTTTCAATTATTATGGTGGTGCCTTCAGTAAGTTATCTGACTATGCTGCAGAAATAGGTCTGGATCAAAAAGCGCTTAAGAATCATGGCTACGTGAAGCATGAGGAAGCTAATCAAAAATTGGCGGAAGCTGATTGCGGAGTGGTATTTGGTTGGCGTGGACCGTTGGCGAAGCTCGTTTCTACGGGGAAGATATTCGATTCTCTAGGTGTTGAGTCGCCGATTCTGGGCATTTGCTCGGAATCTGGCAGTGGTATGGAGGACATTATCGTGCAGAGTGGGGCAGGAAAAGTGATGCATAGTGCGGAGGAGATAGCTGGTTGGCTTCGAGGGGCCTTGGCGTGCGAGGCCGAGGAGCGGCGAGAAAAACTATTGGCGTCCTCTAGTTCGGGGGGGATGGGCGCGCAATATACATCTGAAAAAGTGGCGGCAGAATACCTGTCACTATTGAAGACCTTGAAAAATTAGATTGCCATGGCCGCTGATAAATTAGGGAATACTGGCGATCTGAAAAATCAGGCTGCAGATTTTTTGGTTTCTTCGCACAACGCACTGATAATAATGAAGTTAGATCGTCTTTTTTCTTTCCTGTTTCTGGTCACCCTGATGCCGGTTTATGGAGTGGTTGATAACAATGGCAATGGTATGAGCGATGTCTGGGAGCGTCGTTATAACGCGGTGGGTGTTGATCCTGCGGTGGATGAGGATGGAGATAATCAGAGTAATCTATTGGAGAGTATTGCAGGAACAGATCCCCATGATAAGGATTCGGTGCTGGAGATTGAGAGTCTGAATTACCGGCCCGAAGGCCTGATTGTGAGTTGGGAGACTCAAGTGGGCATCAAATACAGGGTGGAAAGTTCTGATAGCTTGAGCGCGGAGATATGGGACGTTGAGAGCGGTGCCATTGTTGGTCATGGTGGCATGATGTCGAAGGCATTGAATGTGCCAGCGGAGACACGTAAGTTTTATCGATTAAGTATTTTTGATGCTCTAGATGACCCGGTAAACGAGGCGTTGCAATCGATGATGCATGACACAGATGGCGATGGCATGAGTGACGTCATGGAAATCAAGGCCGGGCTAAATCCGTTTGATGCCACGTCAAGAAGAGGGGCACTTTCCATGATGTTTGGTGATAGTGTCGAAATCATATGGCAAACGCAGATAGGGAAACGTTATCAGATTCGGCGTCGGACCGTTTCTCCCGTAGGGGAATGGCAAGATGAAGGGGTTCCATACCTCGGCACGGGTGTCGAGATGACGGCTACTGTTCCTATATCCGGTACGGCACCGTATGAGTATACGATTGACGTGGCTGACGCCGATACTGATGAAGACGGGATAAGCGACTGGGAAGAAGAGCAGGTGGGAATGGATCCGAGGGCGGCAAAAACGGACACTCTTGGGGCAGGTGACTTGAATGTGCTGAATGCTGATCTTCTGGCTACGAGTGAAGTATCGGTAAAAGCCGCTGGGGCTGTGGCAAATATTACCCGGATGCAGAATGGGGGAGTTAAGATTATGCGAGAGGGCGGGGTGGATGAGATCACCGTCCAATATACGATTACGGGGACGGCTGTAGCAGGTTCTGATTATCTAGCGTTGCCTGGATCGGTGACAATCCCCTTTGGGCAAGATTCTGTGGTCATTCCCGTAGAGCCTCTCGCGGGTTCATCGATGTCCCTTTCCGAGTCTGTGATTCTGACAGTTCAAGATACGTTGGATTATGAATTGGGCAATCAGGTTTCTCAGCAGGTTAATGTGATTAAGGAGGTGGTTATTAATGTGCAAGACTACGGGGCAATTGGAGACGGCGTCGTTGATGATACGGTGGGGATTCAGGCTGCCATCACGGCTTTGGAGCAATCCAGTTCACACAACACTCTCTATTTTCCTTCTGGAACCTATCGGCTCAATACGGTCGTGAGTGATGCAAATACGGGTACGAGTTTGTATAGGATCCTGGAGATGGGGTCGACCGACTTGGCCGGACGAGATCTCGTCATATGCGGTGACGGCACCGCAGAGCTTTATTCCACAGTCAGCCCGGAAAGAGCTCACATTCTGGTTGCCCATGCGACATTCAGATCGCTGGATTTCTATCAGATGATGTGGAGGAAAGACAGTGTTCCATTGCGTGAGCGCCCGAATTCGGAACCCAATGGTGCTGATGGTGTCTCAATCGTGTATGCAGATGATCGTTCTGTTGAAAACGTCAGTTTCTATAGTTGTGAGTTTAACAACTGTCATGGAGCGATGCATACGTATGGAGGTACGATCAAGGACAATGGTAAATTAAACCATATTGGTTTTTATCATTGTATCGTGAGTAATCCTTACGGAGCTAATACTGAAAACAGCGTTAGCTCATGGGGGGGAGGGCAACAGTGTAAAATTGGATCGTGGGTAGGACTGGCTGAGTATATTGGAAATCACTTTGATGGGGGCGGTGATGACATGACAGACGAAACTACGAGCCCAGGAGGCCGTCTGAAAGATGGTTCTCACTTTGGAGGCCCGATGCACTTAGATTTCAGAGAAAATACGGTTATAAGAATGGGCGTTGAAGCTATTCTTCAACACAGTGTTAATAATTCGGTAGGTGTCACAACATCTGATTTTGATATACCAGCAGCCGATGGTGTTTCGCTAGCTGTCGTTGGGGTTTCAGGGCAGATGGACAATTATGAAGTGGGGCAAATGCTGAATATCCGCACCTTGTTTACTCCGACAACGGATGCTAGTAACAACATATTTGAAATTGCAGAAGTAGATGAAAGTCTGAACCAACTTTCATTGAAGAATACAGGGAATGAAATCAACGCCCCTGCTGGTGAGTTAGTGGCAAGTGGGAGGAATATCTATCTGCAAAATGAAAATGCGACTACAGCATTGATAGAGAATAATGTGGTCGATGGGGCAATTCCTCCAGGTGGTCGTGCGTTTTATACTCAATCTGGAATCACCGTGATAGCCAGATCGATCATAAGGAATAATTACATCACTGGTTTTTGGACAGGGATCAATCTATATGAGGATACGAAGAGGCCTATCTTCCCCGCTACCAGGGGGACGCGAGTTGATTCGAACGTGGTAGTTACACGTAATCCGATGGAATATAGTCAGACCTTTACATATGGTGTGCAGTTGATTGGGGGAGATGAGTGGGTGTATGGGAATTTGATCATGATACCTGTGTCATTTAAGTGTATGGGGATTGTGGCACGGAGCGAGAACTCTCTGATTCAAGAGAACGATATTGGCGCGTGGCAATTTGGTTTTAGTGGGAGTTATAGTCTGGATAGATCGATAGGAGCTGCGACGGGGAGGACCTCGATGGGAGGTTGTCAATTTATTAAGAATAGGACTCGAGGTTTTGATGTTGGGGTGGGTCGAGCTCAATGGTATCAAGACGTTAACTATACCGTAGATGGGAACATTAGTTACGAAGATGCTCTTCCTGTGGATCCGTTAGCATTAATCTTAAATAACTAGATTAGTGCTGGTTGTTGTGGGTGTGTGTTTGAGAAATTGATATAGATTTATATTCTCTGACGATTTGTTTCTGAGGTATTTTGAAGTACGCATTATGTGTTAATACGGGATAAATACGTCAAATCAGAAAAAATAGTAGATAGGTAAAGGATGTGTGAGGATCCCAAAAAGGTAGAAAGTTTGTTTTTGCACAATCTGTTCAAGGATTTTTCTGAATCAGGCTTGGGGTACTGTGTGCTTAGGAACTATGACCAGTTACCTTTCAGCCTTGGCGGAGGTGACCTTGATCTGGCAGTGTTGCCAGAGCACATGGATTTGGCAGCAAAGTGCGTTGCAGATGTTGGGGCAGAGTACGGTGCTACGATACTGATGGACTACAAGTCATCCGGGCACATGATCCGCCTGCTGGGATGCCATGAAAATGAATGGTGGGGGGCTGCTGTTGACCTGTTTCCGGCGATGGAATACAAAGGTGTGGCCTATCTGCCAGCCATCTATCTTATCGATAATGCCAAGGATTATAAAGGTGTTCGAGTTGCGAATGATGTCGATGCATCGGTAACTGCTTTAATTAAGGAGTTGCTGGCCAATGGAGTTTCAAGAAAAGGCTACTTTAAGGAGGTCGCTACAGCGTATAGGGCTGATAATGATCGGGTAATTACGTTGTTGGACAAGATGTTTAGTTCTGCGGGGGTTGACGCCTTGATTCAAGTCCTTAAACACGAAGAGCCAAGCAAGCGAGAATTTGCTCGTTGCGTGACTGAGCTAAGGAGGGAGGTTGTGAGGAGAGGGTGGATATCGAAGCTACCCGATAGGTTGGGTAATTTGTGGCGTAGGCTTACAAGGGTTATTGTTCCTCCGGGGAGAGCGGTGGCTGTGATGGGGACTGACGGCTCTGGAAAAACGACCCTCATTAACGCGATGATGCCGGTATTGGGTGAGGTTACACATAATGAACTGCAATATAAGCATCTCAGACCTGGCTTATTGCCAGCACTGAGCGCTGTGACAAAGGGGAAGTCCTCGTGTGAGGATGAAACGGTAGCAAGGCCTCATGAGAAAAAGCCGAGCGGGTGGATGATGTCCTTGGTTCGCTTGATGTATTACGCGACGGATTATTACTTGGGGTATTGGGTGAAAGTTTATCCCAATCTTATGAAGCGTGCCCATATTTGTATATTCGATAGGTATTATTATGATTTTCTGATCGACCCAAGGCGGATGCGTATCAGTTTGCCTCGTTGGATAGTTGCAGCGGTTTTCAAACTTGCTCCGCAACCTTCACTCGTGCTTTGCTTAGGTGGTGAACCGGAAACAATCTACCAACGAAAGCCTGAAACATCCTTAGATGAAGTTACAAGGCAGGTCGAAAATCTAAAGGCATTCAGCATGGAGAATGACAGGGCTGTGTGGATTGACACCACTAATTCTGTTAGTAAGTCAGCAGATCAGTCCCTGACAGCCATTCAAAGAATAAATCTTTGAGAGCAGGATCAATCCGATGAAAGTATTAATTTCTGCATATGCATGTGAGCCCAATAGGGGTTCGGAGCCGGAAATAGGTTGGCAATGGGCGACCCACCTTGCGCAGGTGTGTGATGTGACTGTCATTACCCGTGCGAACAATGCCTTGGCAATAAATCAAGAACTGGGTAAGCTGCAAGGTGCCGTTCCTGAGTTTGTCTACATTGACCTATCGTGGTGGATGTTGAAAATCAAAAAGCTTCTGCGCCCTCAATCTCTAGCGGTAGCGATCTATTATACGTGTTGGCAGAGAGCAGCGCGTAGGAAAATAGCCGATCTCTGTGAGTCCGAGAGATTTGACGTCCTTCATCATTCTACTTTTGGAGGGTATAGATTGGCCGTTGCCGTGACGAATCATGGTGTTCCTTCACTTGTCGGGCCTGTTGGTGGATGTGAGAATTTTCCTCGGGAGCTTATGCCTGATGGTTATTTGCGTAGCAGATGGGTAGAAAACTTGAGGAACTTTCTGAATCATTGTTCTAGGCGATTTGGTTATGGCATGGGGCAGTATCAGGATGCAACGAAAGTCTTGGCGTGCACGCGGGAAATGGATGCCGTTTTTAAGGAATGGAATATTGATTCTGAGGTGATGGCTAACATTGGTATGATTCCTTCTGAGCGAAAAATGCGACCTGAAAGAAAAACTATGAATGAGAAGTTCCGCCTCTTGTTTGTAGGTAGAATCCTTTGTTGGAAGGGGCTGGAGTTAATTGTCAAAGCCGTGAAACTTCTTCCGGAGAATGTAATACTAACGATTGTTGGTGATGGTCCGGATATTCCGGCTCTGAGGGCGTCGATTAGGAAAGAAGGGCTGGATGAACGTGTGGAACTTATGGGGAGTGTTTCACGATCGAGAGTGTTGGAGCTCTATGAGGAATATGATGTTTTCTTTTTTCCGAGTATGCATGATTCGGGTGGTTTTGTTGTTTTGGAAGCTATGTCAGAAGGGCTTCCAGTCATATGTTTAGATAGAGGTGGTCCAGCTTTGGCCGTTGAAGAGGATTGTGGTATTGTTGTCCCTGCGGGCAATAAGAGTGATACTGTTAGCCGCCTCGTGAGTGCGGTTCATCGCTACATGGCTGATCCGGATTTGCTTGAGAAACACGGAAAGAATGCCATTTCGCGGATCCATACGGATTATTCATGGTCCGCTCAAACACGGCGGATGCAAAAAATTTACTCTGATTTATCTATATTGAAGCAACAAACTGTGACTGATGACGCCTGAATTTTCGATAGTAACACCGAGTTACAACTACTCGCAATACATCCGGGAAATGCTCGATAGTGTGGCAGCTCAAGAAGGGGTGACGTATGAGCATATTATCTTTGATGCGGGATCCACGGATGGAACCATCGACATCATCAGGGAGTATGAGCATGTTGATTTGACTGTGGAGCCCGATAAGGGGATGACGGATGCCATTAACAAGGGTTTTAGGAAGGCAAGGGGTAAGTGGGTGATGTGGTTGAATACGGATGATCGTCTCAAGCCAGGGGCATTGCTCGCTGTGAAGGAATTTGCCGAGTCGAAGCCTGATGCTGATGTGATCTACGGCGCGTGGGATTTTATTGATGGTGAAGGGCAGTTTCTCCGCACGATGCAGGTCTTCCCGTTTAAGCGCCTGATGCTTGCTCACTACGGTTGCTATATCGGTTCTACTTCAACCTTTATTCGCAGATCGACCGTTCTCGACAAAGGGCATTTCCTCAATGATCGTTTCAAGTGTGTGATGGATGGGGAGTATTACAATAGGTTGGCAGCCGAGGGGAAAAAATTTGTCTATTTTCCTAAAGTGTTGGCCGACTTCCGGATGCATGGTGAAAACATCAGCCAGAAACACTTCGGGAAGAATAACATCGGCGATGTGTTGAGCCTGCAGTTGCACTATGCGGAGGGGCGGTCGATACGTCGTTGTTATGGTTGGAGTTTCTTCAAAAGTGACCATCTCAACTGTGTCGTGGATTGCTTACTTTTTTATATGTTCCGTCTACTTAAATTGCCACTCAAACTAATGAATCGCCCAGAAAATAAAGGTGGGTAAGCTTACTGACATAGCCTTGTGCAACGCACTTGAAGGCAACGGAGAAGAGTTGGACAATATTTCAGTGTATTGTGTCCAGAGGAGGGGGCATTTGCTGATTGCCTTGCCTGCCGATCGTGATGCGGCAAGGGCGACACTAAAGCTCTACCAGCCGCAGGTTTTTATAGGAAAGGCTGTGGCGGGAGTGGTGGGATTTTTGGTGTGTGTGGGTTTACACCGCATTTTGCCTCGCAGGTCATTGGTTGTGCGTGCAGGTGGGCCGCTGGCGGGTTTGGTGAGCGACCGAGCCAAGGTTGGATTCCTGTTGGGGAATCCAGAGGCCGACACCCGCCGTGCTCTCATGGTTCACAAAGAGGCTGGGGGCTATGTTGTGGATAAGGTCGGGGTTGATCAAAAATCGCGTGCATCCGTGATGGCGGAGCTTGAATTAATCAAGACCCTACCGGATAAACTCACCGGTATCCCGGTTCTACACGGAGAACACGAAGGGGATACCTGGGTTTCGTATGCCGCGGATTTCGTCGAAGGAACGTCTCCCCGTAAGGGCGACGATGAACAGGTGCTTGGTGTGTTGGGTGACTGGATGAACGGTGCCGAGACTGTGCCATTGTCGGAAACTGAACAGTGGCAGAAAATGACGGATTACGCCTCAAGGCATGAGAACCGAGAAATATGGGAAGTACTGCAAAAATCAGCAACTTTGAGAGTCAAGGCAGTTGTAACGCATGGTGACTTTGCTCCATGGAATATCAAACTTTCTGCTGACGGTGCGGTTGCGGTGTTGGATTGGGAAACAGGATGCAATGAGGGACCCGCAGGTTGGGATTGGCTGCATTATATGATTCAGAGGGGATCATTAGTGGATACTCGTTCAGCGAGTGAAACTCTCAAGCTGTGCCGGGAGTGGGCTAAATCGGAAAAAGGAGGAAGGTTCCTTGATGAGGCGGGGTGGGGTAATCAAATTGAGCCATGGATAGGAACCTATCTGGCGTATTCATCCTGGATAGCAGGATTTGATCGTGATGAATTACTCTCGTCATGGATGGTTAACCAGCGACTTGATTCTTGATGTCGTGACTTCCCGGCCGTTTTAATAGTATGAGTAAATCTGACATCCTGCTCGTTGGACAGACCCCGCCCCCTTACCATGGGCAGGCTGTGGTTAGCGCCATGTTGCTTGACCACGACTGGAAAGATCTCGAAGTTGAGCGATTAAGGATGTCGTATAGTGATACGATTGATGAGGTGGGGAAAGCGGGTGTTGGAAAAATCATTCATCTTCTGGGTCTTATCCTCAAAACATGGTGGATAGCCCTAAGTAAGCGTCCTCGTATTCTTTATTACCTGCCTGCCAGTGCGAACAAGGTTCCTGTAATACGGGATATTATATATCTCGGTCTGGTCAGGTGGTTATTTCCCAGAACCGTTTTTCATTACCACGCGGGAGGCTTGCCTGAGTATCTGGAGACTGCTGGACTGTTGGGGAAAGTTGCCCAAAAAATCTATTCCAAGGCGGACCTGAGTGTGGAAATATGCAGAACAGAGCATTCTCCGGGGCGTATCTTTGGAGCCAAACAAACCAAATACATTGCAAACGGATTAGATGTTGAGTTAGTGCCAAGATCCCGCCCAGATGATGCCGAGGCGCGTGTTCTTTTTCTGGGGGCACTCAATGAGGGCAAAGGGGTGTTGGATGTGATTAGAGCCACCCAATTGGGGCGAGCTAATCGTAGCCAGTTCCATGTGCATATGGTCGGGGCCTGGGCGTCTGAAGAGTTTCGTGAGGAGGCAGAAATGTTAATCGCTGAAAAAGAGTTAGAAAATACAATCCAATTTCCTGGCCCGATCAGCGGTAATGAAAAATGGCAGGCGTATGCGGATGCCGATCTGTTTGTTTTCCCGTCTCATTACCAGTCCGAGAATTTTCCATTAGTCCTAATCGAAGCGATGGCCTTTGGACTTCCCATCGTGAGCACGACATGGCGGGGGATTCCTCAACTGGTCGGAAATAGTGGTGCTGCTATACTTTGTGATATTAATTCACCCGAGCAGTATGCTGATGCGATCGAAGATGTATTGAAAAATTCAGATAGGAGACAGCAGAT
>Ga0315322_10000656_pt1 | contig 25927 bp, 22 predicted proteins | sample M110021515metaG_FD_203461 | JGI IMG/M metagenome (GOLD analysis project Ga0315322, IMG submission 203461) | Ammonia-oxidizing marine archaeal communities from Monterey Bay, California, United States - M1 100m 21515 | ecosystem: Environmental > Aquatic > Marine > Intertidal zone | place: USA...
AGCGTTTGCCGTCCTGAGACGTACCGACCGTGTTCTGGAGTCCACCAAGGAGTCCGTGCTGGCTGACAAGACCAAACGGGAAAACAGGACATAAAAGGGGACAGGGGTCGATCCTTCTGTCGTCCTTGAGAAGGCAAGTCGCTTCTGCTGCCAATCACTGGGAGGGTGATGTCTGATTTCATCCCTAGGAAAAAGCTTGAGCAACAGGGATTTCAGCTTTTTGTCCTCTTTTTACGTTGTAAACAGAGCATTTTTAGCAATCCCGGAAAAACTTTCGATTTCCTGTCCGCTTTGCCCGCTCAATGGCAATTCTCTGTGTGACGCAGAACACATCCGTTTCAGGACTCACGAAAAACGAAAGAAAGAAACAATGAGAATTCAGAAAACGAAACAAACGGGTATTTTCACGACCACCAGGAACGCACTGTTCATGGCAACTTTTGCAATCGCTTTCAGTGTCACACCTGCACTGCAAAGCCCGGCCAGAGCAGACGGTTGTGTAGAAGTGCAGAATATCGTTTGTGGCATGCGGAAAAACGTTGTTCGCACCCGCAACGCTGGTCCCACTGGGATCACGACCTCCAACATTGAAGAAGACGCTGGCATGTATCATGACCGTGGCAAGAGCAGCCCGAAGATTGCCCATGGCAGGGCCCCTGACCGGAATGACTCGTGGACCGACTGGTTGTTCAGGATGTTGGGGTACTGAGAAATCGTCGCCGTTTGGAATGACGCCGAAGTCCAAACGCGAGCTGGCTTTGAGTGAGGGCATGCCGCTCCGCCGCCCTGTCGCTCTGCCCCGAGCCGCGGGGTTTTGTTGATGCTCGTAACCGTGCGGAGATATTCAATGCGTGTTTTCGCGGTGCGGTTCTAACGGGTGAAGCATGAGCGACAACTGGAGTTATAAGGACATTGATATTTTGCAAGCAGACGCAGAGCGGGGGGGACGTGATGCCTCAGACCAGCCTCGGTTATAGGTACGCCACCGGCCAAGGCGTGCCGCATGACGATTCGGAAGCAGTGAAGTGGTTCCGCTTACCGGCAGATCAGGGCGATGCGGAGACTCAAGACAACCTACGTTTGATGTACCGCGACGGCCAATGCGTGCCACAGAACTAAGATAGTAGCCTATCAATTGCGTGACCAGGTTCTCTGTTCTGTGCCAATGACCCGATGTTCAGAAGGCATCCAGTTGCTGCATCTGTCTGACTGTCCACCCATGAATTCTGTCTGCCACTCAACCTCGGTTGCCGTCGGCAATCCTTAATAGGAAAAAGTTGCCCCATTTGGAGGAATATCTGTTTTTCTTGTCCTGTCTCGGTCTGCGACTCGTTTAGGAGGGGAGAGGGCGCAGAAGTGCTGCTAATCAACGTACTACTCTAGGATCGAAATCATGAAAACTATTGCCTGGGCTATTGTTGCCGCATTGTTTCTGTCGCTTTCGGGGAATGTTTCCTCGAAGGCAGTCGCGCAGTCTCCGGAGCCTCAAAGTGCGTACAAACTGAAAGACGTGATTGTCACAAGCTTTGGTTTTCAGGGGAACCCTGCAGTCAATCGTTCACCGTTGAGTATGGCATTGGGTTACACCGAAGTTGAATGGACTTTCAACACACCTGGCAACAGCAGGGTTGGAGCATCCTCTGACGCGGACGCACCACTTATGAAACGGGATGGTTCCGGACCATTCAGTTATCATCAGGATTTTCCAGTTCAGGCGGTGACTTTGGGTTACACCGAAGTTGAATGGACCTTCATCACATTGCTTGAATTGGGATTCACAGCGGATGAGGCTTCGTGTCTGGCCGCAAGTTACGGGAACTAACATTTTACGGTGGGACGCGGTTCAGAAACTCCGACATTGGTATGACAGCGTCGGGTTTTCTGGTTTGCTGATTGTCATCTCAACGAACCGACCGTGCCTGTATTCGTGCTGATACAACTTGGCGAAGCCCATGAAGGCCGGTACGGCAATCGCGTTCTCTTGGGGTGACTTGGCAGCCTTCGGGGAGAAGTCACCAGATGAATCGCATTCGGGTCAACAAGTGCATCGCCCTTGGCCACCGTGATCCCGCAGGCCAAAGAAAATGGGGGCAATACTCATCTCGATTTTACGTTGAGATAGAATCGCTTGTTGCGATCTCTGTCCACGACGAGTCCCTTAACGGCGTTACCGTCGATGCTTGGCATGATTTTCACAAAACGGTTAAGTAAGGCCAGGATGATTGAATTTATCTTGCCTTGGGAGGACGCTCGGTATTCGGGGGAGTCCACATGGATGTACAAACACCATCCATCCGTCGCACCAGTAAATATATTGCCCGTAATAACTCGACCATCGGACAGCCGACAGTCATCGGGAAGTTTGGTCGTGAATTCAAATGCATGGGATTCACCGGCTTCCAAAGTGAGTTTTGATGTCAGCAGTTTCTTGTCGTAATCACGGTATCTGATGGATGTGCCGGAGGAACTCCTTCTGCGTACATTCCTGCACTCCTGAAGAGCTATTGAGATTTCATCAGCGATAACTCTCTTTTCAACACCGGTGACGGTGATGTCAAAGCCAATCGTGTCGCCTTGCCGAATATCAGCTTGGTGCGATCTGATCGTGAAAATGCAGCCTGAGACAGTCAATGCATGCTCTGTTAACTCTGACTTTATGATTGCCTGCTCTGTTGAATCTGTCATCAGGATTCCTTCTCCCCCACCTGCCACCATGTCAACTGCGAACGCTGCCCAATCATGAAGTCGTTTGGCTTCGCTCAGCGCACCACGAAAGATGTACTCGTCACCAGTGTTGGTCGTGAACACGAGGCGTTTCCGAAACAGTCCTTGCTGCTGGACCTGACTGATTGCCCGAACTGGCAACTCGACTACGGTTTCCAATCCTCCCCGCCGGTCGAATACCAAGTGAAGCTCTCCGTTCACACCGAGCAGGTTCAATTCCCCCTCGACGGTGAATCCTCGTTGGTCGTGCGTGCAGGTCGGACCTTCGGCCAGAAAGCGTCCCGAGGGGAATTCAGTTGGAGCGGCGAGGCGAATTCCAGACCATTCGGATGTGATCTCGGGAGCGAAGACAGCGACCTTGGTGACCAACACGCGTTGGTCCCTCAGTTTCGCCGTCGCCTCGGATTCCGATTCGGATTCTACCCAGCCACGCAAGGTGTTTCCCGAGTTGTCTATGCCTTCATAACGGAACGCCTTCATTGGTTTTCCTCATGCTCACTTTCAGAAAAAGTACCGACACAGCCATCTGATTCCAGTCAGCAACAGACTGATCACGATGGAGGTGACGACAAGAAAACGCAACTTAAAGTTCTCCCCTTCGACACTCATGTCGCCGGGCAACTTCCCCAACTCCCGCTCTCGACTGCGTCCTGCAAGCCTTAGAAGCGGCTCGGGTTTCTTAATCATACTATTGATGCCTGCTCCTGTGTAAATGCTTAATCTGCAATCTCAAACGGTTGCATCAGCGTGACCTGATGAGCATCGTCACCCAAACCTATCTCGGCGGCGCGAATTGGATACTTGGTTTTGTATTCTTTTTTGCGAAGGAACGTCCAACGGTAAACGCTGTAGGTGGTGAATCAATACTTTTCACCCTCAACGACAGGTCAATCCGATGCGAAGAAAACAAAACCCAAAGCGTAGACTCACCCTTCAATCACTGGAAAACCGTCGGCTGTTTGCCGCTGATGTTGGTATCTCGCCGTCCTGCTCAACGGAAATAGGATGTAAAGTCCCCGCACACATTGGCCTCGCTCGCCCAGCAGGAATCGCGCGTAAAGTGCCGCCCCTAAATGGACTGTCGGACATCGGCACTAATCCCGCTCTCATTGGTACAACGTTATTGCCGGAGGACCTCGCCGGTTCAGCAAACCCCGGTGGTGATGACATTTTAACGGACCAATTTGGCGCAAAGATGAACCGCCTGCTTGAGCCCGTCCCCAGTGGCGAAGGCATCTCCACGGATCAACCTCGCGGTTCAGAAAGCCTCGTTCCTAATGACGTTGTAACGGACCAATTTGGCGCAAAGATGAACCGCCTGCTTGAGCCCGGCCCCGGTGGCGAAAGCATCTCCACGGATCAACGTGGCAGTTCAGAAAGCCCCGGTTTTGTTGAAGTTGCAACGGACCAATTTGGCGCAAAGATGAACCGTCTGTTTGATCCCGTTCCCAGTGACGGAAACATCTCCACGCAACCAGGAAGCGGTTCAGTCGGTCCCCGAGGCGATGACTTTTTTACGGACAACCTCGCCGGTTCAGCTGACCCCGGTGGTGATGACATCTAACGTTCAGGCGTCTGCCAGCCATCAAAATACTTTCGACAAACCTGGCATTGAGTTGTCCGGTATTCACGGCGAAACGTCCTCTACCTAATGCATCCCTGCCCCGCCGCTTTTCCCCTGCGTTTGATTTGTTTTGCGTCTGATTTCCGTGTGGGTGACACTGGTGGGTTTGTGCCATTTTCCCTGACCTTCGAAGCATCCTTGCTTACATACGGAAAAAACCTGAAGACGACCATTCAATCATTCCTGACAATTTCATGCCTCATGCTAACTCTTGAAACGGTTCACTGCGGCAATAATTAATTGGACACTGATCCGCCCACTTTGATTTGCCTCACAAGGCCCTCTTAGCGAGTTGAGGTGGAAGGGAAAGGTTCCCAGAGGACAGCGAGCTAAGCGAAAACGAGGGTGTTAGTGAACCCTCTCAAAAATCGTGCCCCAGTCCGATTGTTGGAACTTGAACGCGGGTGAAGTTGCTGCGACGGATGGAATCTCCGCTTCCGCTAGGGAGAAATCAGAAGACCAACGCTGTTAGTTCGTGCATCCATACCGTTTAAGTTGTCTATCCGAGAAAAAATGAACCAGCCCTGACTCCAAAGTGAGTATACGATTCCGACAGATGTTCACGAGCTGAATCTACAAACGGCCGCCCATGGATTTCGTATTCCTTCGGATCACAAGCGATGGATTTCCTGCGTCCAATTATCGTTGCTTGATGGATTCGGCAGACGCAAATCATTGACCCTCGGGTGTTGCCTGGTTAACCTGTCTAACACGTTGAAACGGCAGATCGAAGACATAGAACGCCGGAGAATGTCGCGTTTGCTGATCAAGCGGATTGCCCGCTTCATCAACGAGCAGAACCTGTCCGCGGGTGAGCGTCTACCGTGCGAGCATGCTTTGGGTAAGCAGGTCAAGGCGAGCCAGGCGGACGCGATCGATTCCCTTGTTAACCCCGGCGTACGTGGTCGATTCGGACAGCCATTCTGAACCCCATGATTTTCCTTGAATACATGAATAAATGCGAGCGATTCCAATTGGAAAGATTTAAATTCATTGCTTTCCTGTTTGGCCTGCCAGTCATTTTCATTTGCCTTTCAGTGAATGCGGGACAGTCGGTCGTTGCGGGCGAAATCGCGCCGACATCCGAGAACTCGTTTACGATCGTCGTCATTCCTGATACGCAGCATTACCGCGGTAGCGGGACCAAAGCAGGCAGCGACGATAGTGGTGCATTGACCAATAAAGTGTTCGATGGCTGGACCGATTGGATCGCCGCAAATCTTGATCGACAACGCATAGCGTTGGTCAGTCACGTTGGCGACATTGTCGACATCAACAATCGGGAGCAGTGGGCACTCGCGCGGCGCTGCATGGACAAATTTCACGGACGCGTCCCCTACGGCATCTCGGTTGGGAATCACGACATGACCGGGGCGGGCGATTCTTCGCTGTTTCAAGAAGTCTTCCCAAAATCGCGATTCGACGGATTCAGGTGGTACGGCGGGTGTTTTGAAAAACCGTCCGGTTCAACTGCCATCTCGGGCAACAACGCCAACAGTGCGCAACTGTTCGAGGCCGGCGGGATGAAATTCGTTGCACTGCATCTGGAGTGCAATGCCCCGGACGACGTGCTCCGGTGGGCCGATACCATCCTCCGTCGCCACGCTGACCGGCGTGCCATGATCACCACCCACATGGGCCTTGGTCCGAGAAACAAGCCGAAAACCGGGGAGGACTACTTCGACGCGCCCAAGGGACGCATGACGTGGACGAAATGTCACGGAAAGCGAGGCAATTCAGCGCAACAAATGTGGGAGAAATGTTTCAAAACGCATCAGAATGTGTTTCTGATCTGCTGTGGCGATCAAAGCCGAACGCAGGCCATGCGACGGAAATCGACGGGTCAACAGGGCAACACCGTGCATGAGGTGTTGTCAGATTACGGGGCCAATGGCTTGCGTGTCATGCGATTCATCCCAGCCAAGGATCGCATCGAGGTACGCACATGGGATCCGCTTAATGGTGTTCTTTGTGAATCCACTTCGCTCGTCAAGGATCGCACAGCCCACCAATTCACACTCACCTATCAGATGAGCCCCTCTCGCCTGAAACAAAAGCAAATACCGGCAGTGAAGTAACCTTGACCGGGTCGATTGCAAGCAGACCTCTATGGGTTACTTCGATTTCACGACGAGGCTACAAACGTCCGCATCACTTCTCCCCGATCAACCAGCCCTGCATTTTGTCGCCACTGTGAATCACACTGCCCATTTGGTTTCCTTGCGACCTGCTTCGGTGATAAAGGCGGTGTGTTTGTCGCTTACAGCAACCGTGGTAATAACATCAACAACGTAACGGGGACCGCAGCCCGAAATACGTTTCTTTGGATTTATCCACGCATCGGACTAATTTGAAACACACCGTGGGAACTGTCCGCCCATGCAAGGCCAAAAGCGGGGCTTTACGTCACATGCGTTGCCACAGGACCGACTTTTGTTCCATCAATAACTCTGCACCCTCGGGGCCGGCCTTACGGCCAACGTTGTTACCGTCGTTCATGTCCAACCCGACCGGCATTCCGACTTCTGCGTGCAGTCAGGCAACGTCCGGTGCCCGCAATGACGGTCCCAACATGACATCGCTTGCGAGTACGTATCGCTTTTCGAGGGACGAAACGCTGAGTTCACGTTTCTGGGTTCGTGTTCTTCGCATTATATTGATCCTTGGTTTAGGGTGAAAGCGTTGGTGCTCTCACAACAGCGTCAGCCAACGGCCAGTCAGGCACTCCCTATAGTTCGCGCACGCAAATGGGTTTTTGTTAGCGTTTCCAGACTTCAAAACTACGCCCGTTATGGTCAAGCGTGCCAGCTAATCACGCTCGGATGAGGCTCGCATCTACGTGGTCATGTCGGACCGGAACAGGATCAAGGCATCCATCCTATCCGTCGCTGCGATTACACTCTCCGTCTCCAACGCGAATGTAATATCTGTATCATGCAAGCCACGACCTCTTGTCCCCCGATCATGCTTCGGCAACGCCTGCGCTCGTGCTGCCCTTCTCTACACGGATCGTGGCCACCATCAGCGGCAGTACGCTCAAAGGCATCGATCACCTCCTGCAAGCTGTAGAAACGGGATGACCGCAAAAATCCTTCGTCCACGTCAGTCACGTGAGAGTTGTACGCGCCAAATCACATTGTTATGATATTTAAGACTTTTCGACTCAAGTTGAAATGGCCCGCCAGCACAATCTGCATCAGGAAAATCCCCCCCCCCAAGCAGCTCGGCATGCGCTACCATGAGCAAGTTTTTTATCAAGCGTGGTGAGAAGATTCGAGGTCCTATCAGTCTCGAAAAGATACAGCAACTTGCAGACGCCGGAAAGCTTCGTGAAACAGACCTCGTTGGCCGCAACGAAACCGGGGTATTTACTGCTGTTACTCACTACTTCGAGATTAGAACCGATCCAGCGTCGGAAATAGTTGACTCCAGCACTGCGGAACCAGCCCCAACAACACCGGACAGTCCAACACGAGTCGCTGGGCAGGTATCTCCTAAAACAATTACCCACGCGAGCCGAGTGCAGCCCCCCGATATCTCTGCCCACGCAAGTCACCAAATTCCTGCAACTCCACAGCCGACTGTCAATCCAGTCACAAATCCAAGAGTAAGCTCTCCACCTGTTGCGACTCCGATTTCCGGCACTGCCCCATCTCAAAAACTTTGGGTGATAGGCGGCATCATCTCCGGTGCGTTCGCCATTGGCGTTATCGGATTGCTCATCATGTACTCTGGTGTGTTCACAACCTCAGAAAGAAGGACCGCTGTTGCTGAAAAGTCCAAATCGGAAGATTTGACAGATCGCCAACCAAAGACAACTTCCGCTCCGTCTGCTCCGAAGTACTCATTCGTCGTCCCCGAAGCCATTGAGAGACTACCTGCGAACTTCAAGAGTTTTACACTTCCCGAACTGGTGCAGGAACTGAAAGAACAGGTGCCGACGCGTGAGAAAGGGGAGTTCGAAAAGACCACCGATTGGATTGAGAGCCAAAAGAACTTGTGGTCTTCCGCAAAACTGTTCAACCAGCCAGCCAACGGCAGATTCATTTACTGTTACAGCAAAAAGTTTTTCAACTTTAATTACGACCCCGACTCAGAACTGACCACCGTCAAACTTACAGACCCGGATGAAGGGAAAGCTGATGGCGATGTGTGGACCAGTTGGACCTTCATGAATTTCCCAAAGTCAGAGTGGAAAGAATTGACTTGGAAGACTGAGCCTGCGGCGGCAAAAGAGCAGGCCGCCAACCTTGGGATCGCCATCGTCTTTAGAATGGGACTGCCTGTGCAGCGTCAACTGCCAAACGTCGAGACGCATTTCTCACCACTCATGGAAAGTCGGAGCTTGTTTCGTAGCATTCTCGATGGGAGGGCAAATGTTGGTGTGGAAAAAACAGTATGGATCAGCGAACTATCCGAGGTCCTTGCGTACAGCAACGATACGGGAGCAATCATCGCAAGAAGGGATCTCGGCGCCGAGCGTTCTACGAAACGCTCCTTCAGCGATAACACAGACGGACTATTTGGAAAACTTGCCATTAGTCCTGACAGTTCGCTGATTGCTTCGAGCCACCAGGAAGGATGCCTTGAAATTGCTGATGTCGAATCTGGCAGAATCCTGAAATACCTCGAAGGTCACAAAGGTAATGTGCAAGGCCTTGACTTCCACCCGGACAACCAACGGCTCGCCACCTGCGCAACCGATAACACAGCAAAAATCTGGGATGTGTCAACCGGTGAAATTGTTCAGGAACTTGCCGGACATGAAGATGAAATCGACAGCGTCAAGTTCAGTCATGATGGAAAATTGGTAGCTACTGGCGGGGACGAAGGGATCGTGCGCATCTACGAGGTTGCCTCAGGAAACCTCTTGAAGTCGATGACTACTCACAGAACCGTGGATTTTGGCGGGCTTGGATCTTCACGCACGCAAGACAGATATCAGGCAATCCAGGAAATCGCTTTCAGCCCGGATGATCGATTGATTGCGACAGTCGGCTATTCGGACGACCCAGTGGTCGTTTTCGATATGACTAACGGCCAAAAACTTGGAGCGTTTGCAGCCGACAAGGACAACACCAACTCGGTCATTTTCTCCCCTGATGGAAGATACATCAGTACAGCTGGCCGCGATGGTGATGTTTACGTTTGGGATACGCAGGCGCTTACACAAGGCCCGACAGTGGAGGGCCTTTGGCAAAAAGTACCGGCTGACGTACAACCCGACGGTTGGTCCAGCTACGCTACTCGCTGCACAAAAGACCGCTTGAATTGGCTGGAGCGACTAGCCGGGGACTCTGACTTCGATCTTTCCGATGTGACGAAGGCGGCCGGCCGTGCAAGAACGATGGAAGCTGCCGGTGAACTTGAATCAGTCAGATTCAGCTCCGATGGAAAGTTACTGGCGGCGTTGGGCAAAACAACCATTTATCTATACGATTTTGCCACGGGCGAAAAGATCAAGGAGCATGATCTTGGCTTCTATACAATGGGTCAAGACATTCAATTCAGTCCAGATGGTAAGTGGCTTGCCGTGAAAACCACGCGCAATGGAACCATTTTCCACCTGGAAACATTTCTGCAATCAGACGAGTGAAGTGGCTCAGTGAACGAGGCAACGTCAACACATTGCAACCACATACATTCCGTGTGCATTGGGTAATCATCTTTACACGATGGCCTCCTCTCTCTTCGCCAGCCATTCACCCTCACCGCTGTTTCGCTATTCCTCCTTTGGATTCTCCTCTCTGGTTTTGGAATTCTCCTGACTATTCTTGGGCTGGGCGATCCGCCGCAGCACTTTTACTTTGATGGCAAAGAGTCCCAGAATGCAAGCGAGGAAAATCCAAAACGGAACACCTAGCTTTTTCACAAGTGCCCCAATCTCACTAAAATCCATGAATCTACTCCTGCGTTCTACACCACCCTGTTGAATTTCAAGAGTGGGAAAGTCATGTTGAGATTCTACCCCTGCAAAGGTCTTAGCATCTGTGAATCACCAAAACAAGTATGACTAAGAAAGACACCCCACAAGCACCAGCAGTTCCGCACGTGCTAGCGGGGTGATCGACTCTCTGGCAACCTTCTTCATCACACTCAAAGGAGCCAATCTATGCCAGTTAGCCAAGAGAAGAGCGTGTATAAATGCCCGAAATGCAACCGTGAGTTCACTCTTCCAACGTTTCCGGGAAATAGGTCTGCGATCTGCCCGAGCTGCAGTCATCAATTTGCTGTTACTGGAACTGCTCCGCACCTGGCGACCCAGGTTCTCTCTCCGTCCACACGGGAACCTCCACAGCACGCAAAGATGCACGATCAAACAAGGACGAACATACAGTTAACAAAAGAAGCCGCTACAAAGAGCGCGTACTGGCAGAATGGTCTTATGTTTTCTGTCGGTTTACCCACAATGATCTGTGCTCTGTTGACTTGGTTAAGTGCAGCCGCGACCGAATGGGACGAAACGGCGGTAGGTTACGCCATCGCTGCTACGCTTGGGGGGTTTGCAACCTACATGGTCGTAGTTTGCCTGGGTTTTATCGCCGACCGCCTTAACGACATTCAAGGATTGTTGTCCGAGCAAAAAGATTGACCCCACCCTACAGCCACCATCGCATGGAGATGAAATGACGACCACATTCGCGAGTGACTCCCCCCAGTCTTTGCACCCGGTTGAGCGTGCGAACCGGGGTTGGCCATCCGGTAGTGTTCTGGAGACTGCGGCGACGCTAGAGCAACACAACCAACCGCATAGGCGGCAGGAGTTTGGCAATCCAATCAACTGTGGATCCGATGTGGTTGATCTGTTGGGAACAATGGAACTGAATGCATAGAGATATCGTTTGAGTGCCAACGGAAATTCCCCGCGTTAGGTCAATGACAACTACAGTCGGGTTCGTCACATCTTTTGCGGGGCGTGTCACAGAGGAACTGGAGCCGAGCAAAGAACCCCGACAAAACAGGGCGAGTCTCGATGCAGTGCGTTTACCAGCGGCGGAGCGGATTGCGGTTCCATTTCCATGAATGGCCCATGGGCATTCATTTGGCCTGAATCCTCCCTTCCAGAAAACCGTTAATGGCTTGCGAGCCACTTTAACGCAGACCCTTTCCATTGTTCCCAGAGCGGCCCCTTGCAGCCATTGAGACCATGACCACCCGAGGGGAGTTCAAGCAGTTCGACGGAAACCTGATGAGCATGCATGGCCGCCACGAACTGACGACTGTTCTCTGGCGGCACAGGTTTGTCATCAATAGCATGTGCAAGAAAAGTGGGAGGCGTGTTCCTCGTAACCTGCGTTTCGTTGGAATACAGTTGTACGAGTTTGGGCTTCGGGTCCGAACCCAGAAGTTCGTCCCGGGAACCTTTGTGAGTAAAGTCGCCCATCGTCACAACGGGATACACGAGCCAGGAGAAATCAGGCCGGCAGCTTAGCCGCTCGATGGGATCGGGTGACTCGGCATTGCCGTTATCGAAGTGCGTGGTGGCCGTCGAAGCGACATGACCACCAGCAGAGAAGCCGAGAATGCCGATACGCTTCGGGTCTATCTTCCACGCATTGGCATTGGCGCGGGTCAGACGTATGGCTCGTTGGGCGTCGAACAACGGAACCTGATGACGCAACCGCGGCAGGCGATACTCGAGAATGATTGCTGCAATGCCATGCTCAACGAGCCATTGTGCAATCGGATAACCCTCACGATCAGTGACGTGGCGGATATAACCACCGCCGGGACATAGCACGATGGCCACGCCGTTGGCCTTATCAACAGGCGGAAGGAAAACCTCAAGCTCAAGGTTGCAGTCCTCAAACTCCCCTTGGCCAACGGGCGCTTTGCCGGGCCAGAGCGGTACGCGGGTGGTTGGCGTGGGCTTGGTCGGTCCCTCCGCTGCCAATGGCGATACAAACCCGACAATGCATGGGCAGATTGCCAAGAGAATACGGATGGTTCTCATGAGCTTCATTGAATCGCTATCGGAAAGTTTGGTTGTTGGGCGGTACGGTCAATGCGCGGGTGCTGCCGTTATCTGATGATGTCACGAACGACCGACCCTCGCACGTCGGTCAGACGGAAGTCTCGCCCTGCATATCGGTAAGTCAATTGTACGTGATTGAGTCCTCGCAGGTGCAGCCATATGGCCTGCAGGTCGTGCATGGATACCCTATTCTCAATCGCTTTATACCAGAATTCATCCGTCGAACCGTAGGCGAAGCCTGACTTGAAGCAGCCGCCAGCCAAGCAGGTCGTAAACCCGTCTGATGACTCCTGCCTCACTGTTCCATTCATGACAAAGCTCGCATCGCTCCTGATGCACTGGACTTTTGGATGTGGATTTCGTCGCAAGCGTGATCTTGTTGCGAGCACACGCAGGATGCCAACTCGCACTCAATTCCGCCGAATCACATGGGTAGCTACTTCAGACAAACTCGATCCTGCGAGGAAAAGAACCAACCACATGCAAGGAACTTCCCAAGGCGAGCAGGTTTCCGTCAAGGAGAACATTCCCAAGGTTTTGGACCACATGAAACGTGCGACACTGACTTACCCGCAGTGAACCAAATGAGTCGTGGGTGAATCAGGAGCGACACTATCTCGGAAGAACAACGGATTCCCTTGCAGTCGCTCGCAAATCCAACTCGGATGGCCAGAGAGAATAAAGACATTTGAAAAACACCAACCAAATTGCAACGGACGCTGACGCTGAGCTACCCTCGTTGTTTAGCACCAGTTCTTACTACAGGGACGGCTGACGTTGACATCTTCACAAGTCCACTTCTGCGAAAGATGAACCTTCGGTCCCACTGTCGCCCACCGGATTGAGTTCGTACCGTTTGCTGATCACTAACGACTGCCCGCCACCTTGCCATGCACCCAGTGACGGGATTCATTGGGCATGGCAAATAGCAAACCATTCCAGCTTCCTCTGCTGTATCGAGGTGCATTGCACTCGAATGGAACAACCCGATCTGCTTTTACAGAAAATAACCGCGCCCATTTAGCCTCCCAATTAAGCCTAGAAAAAGTGCGGTATGTCCTGCCACATCGAACTCTCATACAAAAGGAGTACAACAATGCTTAATGAAGCAACGACGAAGCATCCCCCCCATGTGCCAAAAGTCGCAATATTCTGCCTAGGTCTTGGAATTATCGGGCTCGTTACAACTTGGTTGCTGACGCTCCAGACCCATCAAGTCCTTTGGGATCTTGGGATTCGTGAATATGAACATGGCTTTTGGATCCAGATGAGCACTGCCCCCTTATTCAATCCTTTGTGCTGGGCCGGCCTGTATGGCATCTATCGCTTGAGGCGGCCTTAGATTAAATGCGGTTGCATCCCGCTCCGTCCCTTTGCCGCAAGCGGCAGCGTTTTGCTTTATCCTGAGGTCCAGCCAATCAATTTTTAACCCGTGGGCATGCGTGAGGCATTCACGGTCTGCCACCGGTATCAATCCGGTCTGGATCGTCCCTGAGTTTGAGTCTGTTCTCATCAGACGATCCTAGCAACTAGAGTGATTAGAGAGAGCAAAGCTGAGACCCTGCAACATCGTGCCTGTCTGCTAAACTCTGCTAGAAAAGTGTACTTATTCTAATGGTCTCGTTACCTGAATTACAAGCAAATACCAGTATGTTCTCGTGGAAGGCGTCGACCCCGCTTACGCAACACGCAGGTGGAACGCAGTAAAACAGGGAGGCTGGGAAAGGCTACTGGTTTATCAAACATCCGATTCAAGATACGAAGGATTGCGATCAAGCGCCGCGACCATTCCAGTACCGTGACTTTACCGGGCTTGCCATCAATGCACACCACGCAAGCTGACCACTTCCCGCGCAATGTGCAATTTTCACTGATGGCAGATGCTTCAAATGCTGCTGACCTCAAGTGTTAGTGAATGTAACGATGCTACGACGACAGTTTAGAATCCGTACCTGCTTTATCTTCCTTACGGTGTGCTGTTTGCTACTCACGGTTCATCGCATCCCGAATGGCAGATACTCGATTCCAAATTACTTTGGGATCTATCCCGATCACTGCGTGAGACAGCCTTGGGTAATCTACCGGGGGTGGCCGATGCACACGCGAACGGATGTCACTGCCCTTCACCCAGATCACGAAACAGGTCCCTGTAAATATGACTCGATCTATCACCCCGTGGGGTGCGTTGTAAACTCAGTACTCGCCATTGGCTTGTCGGCGTTCGTTACGTGGCTGCTTGTGTCGGGAGTTGATAACCTGTCCCGGCGCGCTGCTTTGCGTCATCACAACGACTGAACGCGGTAGTGTTGTCTTCGCAGAGAAACATGCCGTGCTAAGTTGCATGACCTCTGTTCAGATTCCTTCGGTGTGTGCCTGAGTGGCAATCGGAACTGTTTTGCGGAGCGACCTGCCAGCAACCGTGGGGATACTCCCTCATTGTTGATGGAGAGAAAGGGCCATTTTTTCCGGAACCGGTCATTGCCTCTTTCCGGGATGAATTCCGGGGGGGGAATTGGTGTTCACTCCGGCTCTGGTTGATAGTACCTGAAAGCTTAGGGCGAATTCCACTACCAGTTCAGCGTCGGTAGACCTAGACGCTGACGCAGAAAACGTTGCGATAAAGCAAAACATTTTCAACGACGCTTTGAGAACTTGCGCATCGTTCTGCATGAGTTAACTCAAGCGAGCCGCCACTAAGATCGTCGCGCAAGATTCTGACAAAGCAGCAGAAGAAGAAGAAGAAGAAGGCATTTGCACCTGAGGCAAACAAACCAGATCAGTCTTTTGCCATCAATCTGTATCGTGAATTTGCGGGCGGGACTCTAATCAGTACCCGTTCTCCGATCCTTTGCGTTACCACTTCACCACCTCTCTGTTATCAATGCGCAAACCTTCGTCCTCAGCATAAATATCCCAAGGCGATTTACCGCAATGGTGTCGCCCTGCTCAACGGCAAGCTTAAACCCCCTGATCGCTTCGGCTGCATTCTTCGGAACGAATCATCCGTTCCAATGCCTTCCTGATACATCGTCCCTAAAATATTTTGGCAACCGCATCCCCGCCCTTTGCCTTCTTGAGTGTTTGCAGAAATTTCGCAATCTCTTCCTGTTTAAGCTTTTGCTGAGACTCCGTACGATTTAGTTTATGACTTCTACCCCTACAGCCTGAGCACCTTTGACCAAGAGTGGCATTCGTGCTGGCACCGACTTCGGCCGGTCGGAGCAACCCACCAACGGCAACACAAGCAACCCCTGCCCAAACTAAATGCTTTGCAAATACGCACTCGCATTCCGTTTTACCAATTGAAACGCCCCACCATGACGCCGACTTCAACAACAGCGCCTCCCGTTCGACCAGCCGAGCAACCTACCAGCTCTACCTATTCAACACGGTGTTCCGTCGCAAGTGCTTGCATGCTCAATCCTGAATGTTCCAAAACACGTCCACACCCGCCAGGGACTCTTTCAAGGGTCGAACCCACATCGACATGGGCGCGTCCGCGGGAACCAAATGCCGTGCACCTCGGTGACGCTTTGGTCCAACTGCTCGCGGCGCGATTTTCCCGACAAATGCCGCGATCACTCATTCACCTCGCCCCCCATTCTGAGCCGCCTAGCCACACCCCACACAGGTAGCCTGACGTGCATGCGACACGCATCCCCCATTCGAATGAGAGACAACAGGATCAGAAAATTCGCTGTGCAGCGTCATGTTGAAACAACTTTCTATTCCGCTCGGTCACTGAGTTCGCCAACCAGCATTGTGAAGAAACACGTTTTCACCGCGGAACGTGAACATTTCTATTGACGAACCGTACCCATTCATGGCAACCTAGGGTGGTGTTTGTTGGTTTGCGTCCGGCGCAAAGCGGACTCAGCATCCAAACAACTACCGGCGTTCCGCCCCGCTTGCCACAGTTTCATTACGAGTCGCTGCTTGTTTTCTTTTCGCCACTTACCTGCGTGCCTGTGCATCGCCTCATTGCTGTTCAGCAATGTTGCGGGTTGGTTGCATATCGGTTGTGTTGGCTCAAACGCGGGGTGTTGTGTCCAGACTGACCTCGGCACTTCTGATACCGAACCACATCAAACTAGGTGCTGTAGTCACACGCAAAATGGGAATGGTTCTCACCAACACGTTTCCAACGAGCCGTCGAAAGCGAACTCCACGCCAGCCCAAGGCGACCCCCCTCATCAGCATGACTCTGAGCGTTGCAGTATCTGCCAGAGTTTTTTCTCATTGCGTAATGCCTCGGTTGTTCCAGCGACATGTCTCGCTGTTTTTAGTGCCGCACCAGAGACGGCGGCTTTCATCACGGTACGCTTCCCTGAGCGCACTCTCTTAGCAGCCAGTATCTCAGTGAGAGGTCCGCCGCGAGCCTAACCCCTCGTAGCGTCTAAAACCCTTTACTCTGTTTCTGTACCTGAGGTGCAATCCATGGATACGTTCCATGAATTGCCTGGGGGAAAAAGTTGGGCAGCCCGTATGCTGACCACCGACTTTTTCCCGTCGGCAAACCGTTTTGTTTATTGGTTGAAAGAGCCCGTTGGTTGGTTTGTTCTTGCCACCTGCGTGAGCGTAATAATCGGGCTCTATTTTGCGCCAATCGGTTGGACACTTGCCGCAGCGTTGTCCTCGGTAATCGCCGTGGGGATGGTGTGGCCCGCCATCGCGGTGCGTGCCGTGTCCTGCTCATTGCGTCCGTGCGTGCCGCACGTCCATGAAGATGACCCCTGCGAACTCCAGTTCACGGTTCGAAATAGAATACCCATGCCGCTCTGGGGCTTATCCGTTGAGGGGTTTCTTGATCGGACTAGCGGAAGTCCCGACATCGAAAAGATCCCTACGATCGCCCTGGCTTTCGTCCGCGCATTAACGACCTCTACCTACCGTTTTTCAATTCACCCGGACTTCAGGGGGCGTTACCCCGATGGCGATGCCATGCTCACCTGTTCATTCCCTTTTGGAATCTGGACCGCAAAACGTTCACTCGAAGACGTCGCCCCCATCACCGTCTGGCCAAAAGTATTTCCGATCCGCGGGCAGACTGACCTCTCAGGGCGCAATGCAGCTCAACAGGGAGACGGCAACCGAACGGGTCGAGCAGGGAACTTCATTGGGCTACGTGACTATCGCATTGGTGATAGCCTCCGCGATGTCAATTGGATCGCTACGGCTCGATACGGAGAACTGGTGACTACGGAGCGCAGTGCCCCACAGTCGTGCAACGTTGAAGTGATTGTGGATGTCGGAGTCCTTGAACATCGTGAACGCCTCGCAAAACGAATTCGAGTCGCAGCGAGCATTTTGGCAAATCTGCATGATGGCGGAACCTCGCTAACCCTCCGACTCGCAAACGATACCGTCCATGTGATGCACGGCCACAGCGGTTTTGTGCAAATGATGGATGCACTTGCAACGGTACCTGCCGAAGGCCTGAAAAATCCTGAGCCAGGGCGTGCCCTGCAGCATCGCGTATCAATCACGATCTCCCCAAATCAAAACGGAGACATCGTCGTCTGTGCCTCAGACCCGACTGCTAATCGGCGTTTAACTCAAGACCACCTGCACCGTGTTCTCGTTACCGAAAGAGACCTGGGACCGCAACTTGTTTCGTTTTGGCATGAGGTGCGTCATGAAGACTTGGTCGCGTAGAAGAATTGAAACCGTTCTGCTGGCTGTTTTGGGCATCGCAGCAGTAGTTCCCTTTCGCATTTTCACGGAACACCGTGGTTGGTTCCTTGCTGAAATGGCCAGCGTCAGCATCCTGTTTATGTCAACAGTTTTTCTGAGTTGCTGGCCAAAACCCTTGCGGCATGGCAGGGTCACAGCAACGCTCAGCATCGCAGGTCTGGTTGGGACGCCTGTAGTACTTGCCGTCATTGCACGCGTTTGCGGTTCCCCCATTCCGTTTGAGATGTCTTCATTGGCGACTTTCGGTACCGCTTCTCTTGGCTTGGCGGTTACCGATTCAAATCGACGCTGCTGGTCATTGTCACTGGTAACAAGTGGGTTTCTGATCTTGTTTTGCGCTGCGATTTCCGATCAAGCAAACGCAGTGGGATTACCGTTGCTGTGGATGCTGATCTGCGTCTGGCACCTGGTTGCCAATCGTTGGGAGCAACTCGACTTGGCAATCCCCGAGTCGGTTGAGCGAACATGGACCCTTCGACCGCGGATCATCATCGTTGCGTTGTTTGTGTTGACCGCAGGTGGTTACGTGATCAGTGATCACGTTCCGGCATCGAAGCGTTTCGATTTCGGATTCATGCCTACCAGCGGGGGCAATGGATGGTCAGATCCCGCCGCCCGTAGCGGTGTTGGAACTGGCGATCAGGCTATCGCTGCCAAGGACCACGCGGAATCATTCGGACCCGTCGATTCAGACATCTTCCTTGAATCGAAGGAATCGACCCTGTTCGATATGTTTAGTGATTCACTTGGCCCACCCAAAAAACAGAAGTTAGTCTGGGAGAGACGCCAGGGGATGGGCAACGAAAACGTCATTCCTATGCATCATAAAGCAGCTAGCAGTGACAAAGGTGCTGGCAGCTTTTCTACCGATCGTGTGGCTTCAAAAAAGCACACCCAGCCCACAAACACCCTCAGCAATACCGTTGTCCAGTGGGATGGCCCCACTGGAATTCGTCTGGCAATGCACCGATACGATACTTTTGACGGGCATTCTTGGACACAATCTGCAAATTTAAGCCAAACACATCTCAACCGGATCGACATCAAGGACGCTCCGTGGTTCTTCAACCCTGATACTCGCGACTCGTTTCTGCTCGCCCCTGAGTCTGTATCAGTGAGTTTACTGAAGATCATCCAACTTGATTCGACACGACTTCCTGTTCCAATGTTAACTGCTGGCATTCATATCAAAGAGGTTGTTCGCAAGGACTTTTTCGCCATCGCCGATGACGGAAGCTTCTATATGCCGGGACGCAAAAGGGTGCCTCCAATGACAGTCGTTCACGTAGCATCTTCAGGTGTGACGGAGGATGAAATACGGGCGAATCTTGCAGCACAACCAATAGAGAAAAGCTTACCAACGGAACCAACAAGTTTAGCTCCGCCTACCGCGAGACTGATTGACACACTTGTCACAGCAGCCAGAAGTAAGCATGCAACTGCGACCGACCAACTGTTTGCGGGCATCCAAGAACTCCGGACGCAGTTTACGTTTGATCGTCAGGGGGAAACGACAGCAAATTCGTTAGAACAGTTCCTGCGCTCGCGTCGCGGCGGTGACCATTTATTTGCGACCACCGCCGCATTGATGGCCAAGCGACTGGGTTTGTCGGCCCGTTTGGTGACTGGTTTTTATGTACGGCCCGACGCTTTCGAAATCACGGCTGGGCATGCATGTGTCCTTCCGCAAGATGTTCATGCATGGGCCGAGGTCCAGCTGAACGATGGGCGTTGGTTCGAGATCGAACCCACCCCGGGCTACGTACAACCGCATTATCAACCATCGTTGACATTACTAGCACGGCGATTTGCTGCCGCTCATTGGCCGCTCATGCTCGCTTCGTTCCTGTCGCTCATCACTCTCTATGTTTCGAGACGAGTGTGGATTGACTTATTCCTATCGACCGCGTGGTGCTTCTCCAAGTGGCTAAGGCCACGACAGAGAATCCGACTTGCACTCAAAATCATCGAAACCCGTGCGCGTATAGCGGGGTCTGCCCGCCCTGTTGGTAAATCTCAAAGGGCCTGGTTGGAAGATCTCACGCAGACTGACCTCCATATCACCAAGGCAACGAGTCGCTTCGCTGATGCCGCGGATTGCCTCTTTTTTGGACACAGCCATGAATTGACACATCAAGATGACTTGAAGTTGGTCAGTGTCCTGCGCGTTCGAACCATCATGTCCCTTAAACCGAATTCACAAGAATGAACATGACTTACGAGGATCCAACCGATTCCCCTGCAACGGGAGCGGAAACAAACTCCACCGTCGCAGCGTTGCAGGCCAATCTGCGCAGTGTGTTGCTTGGCAAGCATCAGCAAGTTGACATGGTCATCGCTTGCTTGCTTGCCCGGGGACATCTGCTGCTGGACGATCTGCCTGGCACCGGAAAAACCACACTCGCCAAAGCAATCGCTGATGGTATCCAAGGTCAACTGGCTAGGGTTCAGTGCACACCTGATTTGATGCCGGCAGATATCACTGGCTTCAGTATCTTTAATCAGAAAACTCGAGAGTTCGAGTTTAACCCTGGCCCGGTTTTCGCCGATGTGTTGCTCTCTGACGAGATCAATCGCACAACCCCCCGGACCCAAAGTGCGATGTTGGAGGCCATGGCCGAACGACAAGTTACCATTGATGGAAAGCCGCACGCATTGTCCCCTACCTTCTTTGTTATTGCTACCCAAAACCCAATCGATTCCCATGGCGCCTATCCGTTGCCAGAGGCCCAGCTCGATCGCTTTGCAATCAAGTTAAAGATCGGTTACCCAGATCGAGAGGCTCAACGGCAGATATTGTCCCGTGAGGTGCATTCTGGTGTGAATGATGCATTGAGCCCGTCGAAGCCTTCAATCTCATTAGCCGACCTGTCCGGTCTGCAACAAAAGGTGCAGCAAGTTAGCGTTCATCCCCGTGTTACCGATTATTTGATTGATTTGGTGGAGGCAAGTCGATCGGACTTGGCTGTCGACCTTGGTGTCAGCCCTCGAGGAATGATGCAATGGCAGGCGATGGCACAAGCCTGGGCAATGTTGAACCAACGCGACTTTGTAACGCCCTGCGATGTTTCTCACGTGGGACCTGCCGTCTTGTCGGTCCGTTTGATAACGCACGGCGAGGCCACTGACGATGTGATCGCGCGAATCATGAAAACAGTACCTGCACCGGAGTACAAGTGATGAGACATCTTCTTCTGGTTGCGTACATTGCTTGTTTGGGCTGGGCCTCCGTAGGTTGCTCGCAACAAGCTAACCAAACTGCTACACACGATCACCATCATGAAACGGCTCCCCACATGCCAAGCTCGCTTGGTGATCTCTGTCATAAGATGAGAAATCGTCTGAAAATGATTAATAAGAGACAAACAAGCCCGCAACTCGAGGCGGAGCTAACGGATCTCGTGTCCTGGGCACCTGAATTCGCGGCCGACACGGATATCGAAGAGAGTTTGTGGATTCCAATCTACGAATCCAGTGAACAGGTACGAGCCTCAATCGAAAAGGATGCGAATCTGTGGGATCAATCACGCGTCGAAAACATCGCTCAATTGTGTCAATTATCAGAAGACGCGTGGATGACGCTCGACGCTGACGAACGCATTGATCGTTACCAACCCCACAGCCACCACGATCACGACCACCACGATCACGACCACACCGATCACGACCACACCGATCACGACCACACCGATCACGACCACACCGATCACGACCACACCGATCACGAGCACAGCGAACACGACGACGGAGATCACCAGCCAAGGGATCAAATGAAGCGATGAATGAATTTTTTTTCAAAGCAGTATTTGGTGGCGTCATCCGGACTGGCGAGGCGGTATTAGCTGCCACGCCGACCCTGCTCGTCGGATTATTGGTGGCGGCTATCCTCCGTTTCTATTTCGACAAGGCTGGAGTTCGCCGAATTTTCGGTGGTTCTACCGTGCGGTCGCTCCCTCAATCATGGGCCATCGGCATGTTGTTGCCGGTATGCAGCATTGGCGTGCTGCCGATCTTGTTAGAAATGCGGCGTGCCAAGGTAAAACCGGGCGCGATGTCAGCTTTTGCCCTGTCCGCACCGTTGTTCAACCCTTTGTCCCTTTTGTACGGCGTCACGCTCTCGCGACCCTACGTCATCCTGATGTTCGCTGCTGGATCGCTTTTTTTGGTGACAGTCGTCGGTTGGGTCTGGGATCGCTTCGGAGTAGATGACACTTGCGTTGATGTACCGAGCGAAGCTTCCCCCCACCATCACAACGAAAACTCATCCCACCAGCATTCTGAACCAACTGCCATCATAGGCATCCGCCGTTTGCTCGCAATGTTCATCTACGCGGGGCGTCAATTGGCCGGACCTGTAGGCGCTTGGTCACTCTTGGCAGTTTGTGGAGTTGGTTTTCTCGCCGCAGTGTTGCCATGGGGCTCTCTGGGTGAAGCGATGGGACGCGATGACTGGTGGGCGCCCGCAAGGATGGTATTTGTGTCAGTCCCCGTCTACGCCACGCCTATGCTGGCAATGAGTCAGTTAGGCATGATGTTTCAGCATGCCAATTCACCTGGGGCCGCGTTCATTCTTTTGGTACTTGGGGCCGGAATCAACCTTGGCACCATCGGTTGGATGGCAAAGCAGTTTGGCTCACGCAGTGTGTTCATTTGGATCGTGTGTTTAATCGTCATTGTCACTTCGATTGCCTACGCTGTGAATCGGCCCTTGATTCCGCCAGGGGTGACCCCTTCATCGCACACCCACGCATTCGATGTTTATACCAACCCCATTCATCAACTGAACTCCACTTCATCAAAGTTTGCCTTGGACAAGCTCGCTGAAAAGTTCGGCCTCGTTGAACAAATTGCTATCACGATGCTGGCCTCTCTTGCAGTTGTGGGGTTTGTTCTCCGGCTCACTGGAATCGATGAGAAGAAGCTTGTCCCTGCGCCGCAAACCAAAACATCTTCATCGGCTAACCCAGTTGGACCAACCACGCATGGAATGGACCGAATTGTTGGGCCGAATGTCGTCGGCTTTACGCTCATCATGGGGTTGGTGGCCCTTAGCATTGTGATGTGTTACGCGTTTTATCCCTCACGCGAGGAATGTTTTGAGGAAATACGATTCATCCGTGCCGATGCTTTGTCTGCAGCCAACAGTGGTGATTACGAACATGCAAAGTTCTGGATTCCTCGATGGGATGAATGGTCACGACGCATGGAGGTTGGCGTCTATCTGCGCAGTGGTCGCGTGACCCCTTACCAGCGCATGCAGGGTTTTTTACTGCGTCAAAAACTTGATCTTCTCGAACACGAAGTGGAACATGAACGCCCTGACGGAGACGCGATCCACACACTTGTCGTTGAGCTCATGGCTACAAATGCACGGTGGAGCAGCGCGTATCGAAAACCATTTAGTCCCGATGGATAATTTAGCTCGCAGCCTGCAATCCACTTTTGGCTGCCTCTCAATTGCGAGGCTAAAAGCAGACTTGTGATAGCCCGCCTTTCCTCGGAAGCGTTTGGGGTGCTGCTTCCGCTCTCAGGGCAGGCTTCACCTCTCCCAGCGGCCTCGCTTTCATTCGGTGTAAGTGGCCTGCCCTATGCACATTGTGGTCCGTTGAAAAAAATGGGAATGTGACTCAAACAACACCCTGTGGCTCACCCACAAAACAACAAAAAGAAACAATACCGTTTGGCTTTGTGTTATCACGCGGGCCACCGCGTATCCGTTAGAATGCTCGTGAGGCCCGAGACAGTGATGGTGCCAATCCTACATTTCCCGCCAGTCAGAGATATTCATGTACAGACAACTTACATACCTGCTCACCGCAACCTTTTTGACGCATTCGGGCGTTTTGGCCCGTGCGGATGTTACGCTGCCCTCGATCATCAGTGATGGAATGGTGCTCCAACAACAAATGGCAGCACCTATCTGGGGATGGGCTGATCCTGGCGAGAACGTGACCGTCTCGTTCGAAAACCAGAGCAAAACAGCCGCGGCAGATGACAGCGGTAAATGGATGGTAAAGCTTGACCCCATCAAGGCAAACTCGAAAGGCCAGAAACTTGTAGTCAAGGGCAACAATACCATTACCCTCGACCAAGTTTTAGTCGGAGAAGTATGGATCTGCTCCGGGCAATCGAACATGGAATGGAGCGTTGGAAATTCACTAAATGCGAAGGAAGAAATAGCTGCCGCCGATCATCCCATGATCCACCTGTTCAACGTTCCCGGACACACCACGTCGGACAAGCCAAAAGAAGAGTGCCCCGGTCAGTGGGCAGTCTGTTCACCGCAATCGGTTCGTGGATTTTCGGCAGTGGGCTACTTTTTCGGTCGACGACTCAATCAAGAGTTGGACGTCCCGATTGGACTGATCGGATCGAACTGGGGCGGAACGCGAATCGAACCTTGGATAAGCCTCGATGGATTTCGCTCGGTTCCCGAACTTTCAAAACAGGCCACCGAGGTTGAGAAACTTTGGAGCGAAGGCGGGAAGGTCGGCAGTGGCACGCCCTCCGCAATTTACAACGCGATGATCCACCCCCTTGCACCTTACGCCATGCGTGGCGGAATCTGGTACCAAGGAGAATCAAATGGCAACGAAGGAATCAGTTATCACCATAAGAAGACAGCGTTGATTAACGGATGGCGAAAGCTGTTCAATCCCGATCTTGCATTCTACTGGGTGCAACTGGCAGACTTCAAAACTTCCAACGAGAAGCCCGAAGGCGGCGATGGATGGGCGAAACTGCGCGACGCACAACGAACCAGTTTGAACATTGACAATACGGGCATGGCAGTTATTCACGATATTGGAAATGCCAAGGATATCCACCCCAGAAACAAGCAGGATGTTGGTTGGCGATTGAGCCAATGGGCATTGAATCAAAACTATGGACGTGACGATCTCGTTCCCGCGGGCCCACTCTACAAATCCCACAAGGTACAAGACAACGCGATTCGCCTAAGCTTCGCCCACGTTGGCAAAGGCTTGATGGTTGGAAAAAAAGAAGGTCTGGAACCAACAATTGAAGAAAAAGGCGGAACGCTCGGTCGCTTCGCCGTTTCCGGTGATGACAGGGTTTGGCATTGGGCCGACGCAGTTATCGACGGCGACAGCGTCGTCGTAAGTTCCAAAGAAGTTGCCAATCCAGTTGCCGTACGATACGGGTACACCATGAATCCTCGTGGCGCAAATCTGTACAACAAAGACGGGATCCCAGCATCACCGTTCAGGACTGATCAATGGTGACACAACTGACGCTCACTTGAGCCTCACATCATTGAAAAACAAGAACAACGGGGTCATCGGGTTTTGGCCCCGTTCTTCTTTTGCCCACAATGGCTCGACAGAAAAACATCCCGTGACTCAACATTCCGTGAAAGGTTTGGCGTTGCTTGCATTCAAGCAACGTTGGTGTGACGAATGCTCTGCCAACCCACTCATGTGAAATGCGTCAACGAGCAGGAAAATACAAATAGATGCCACGATGCCCCAATAAACAATGAATGATACTGTGACTCCGTGTTACTGATACGCCAACGACTTGGCACCGCGTGTCGTGCAGAGCGTTGCAGTCGTCGTACACTCTTCCGCTGAGTCACAATGAACAACCCATCCCAGAACCTACTTGTGGAACACCCCGCAGTAGGGTTCTTCCTCCATGCTGCCCTTCTCACGGGTTTTTTGCACAGTGCTCTGGCCACGTTGATTCATCGCTTATCAACCTATGAGACTTCGTGACCTGAAGCCCATGCAACATCGTGACCGGAAGAAAAGACACGGATGAATTTACTAAAGTAGTACTCCGTGACCCCTAAAGTTTTCTATGACGCAACAACCGCATCAACCATTCTCGGCTGTGGTAACATGAACTGACTTTTTGCACTCACTGACCCTGAAGTGTAGTCATGAAGG
>Ga0315322_10000657_pt1 | contig 25927 bp, 21 predicted proteins | sample M110021515metaG_FD_203461 | JGI IMG/M metagenome (GOLD analysis project Ga0315322, IMG submission 203461) | Ammonia-oxidizing marine archaeal communities from Monterey Bay, California, United States - M1 100m 21515 | ecosystem: Environmental > Aquatic > Marine > Intertidal zone | place: USA...
ATCATCGCGAAATCGGCAAACAGTTTGCCCGGAAAGGAATAGTCTTTGTCACTGCCAATTACCGCCTCTATCCCGAAGTCCGGTTTCCCGCCTTTGCGGAAGACGCCGCTCTCGCCTCCGCGTGGGTCAGGAAAAATGCCCAGGCTCATGGCGGGGATGGCAAAAACCTCTTTCTCATGGGGCACTCGGCGGGTGCCCACAACGCCTGCCTCGTTGGATTGGATTCGGTTTATCTGAAAGCTCACGGAGGGAGCCTGGATTGGATACGGGGGGTGATTTCGATGTCCGCTCCCTACGAGTTCGATCCAAACAAGGAGTTTCTCTACCGTGACCTTTTCCCATCTTCCGTCGATCGAAACTCCACCATGCCCGCTTTTCAAGTCGGACGGAACAAAGCCCCTCCTTTTTTACTGATGCATGGAAGATTCGATCCCTTGATCAAGTATGAATTGTGCGAGAAATTTTCAGAGGCCTTGAAGCAGGCGGGAGGTACTGCCGAAACCAAAATTTATGCTTCGCACGGTCATTTCTCTCTGATTCGCCGGACAAGTTCTTGGCACCTTTGGCCAAAACCTCTGCTTGGCGACGTGGTTAACTTTGTCGAGCGGTTCGGCATTCCCCGAAAACCCGATCCCACGGAGTAAAGACAGAAGGATTAACCGCTGTCCGGGGTCGGTCATCAGTTCAAGGCTTGACCGATTTGATTGCCTGAAGCGCTTCTCGGGTTACGTCGAGGTGTCCCTTCTCAGGGTTGGCGAGCGTTCCGTTGAATACGCGTTGGACGAGTTCCGGGTTGTCGGAGTTCAGATCCATGAATGCTTGCTTGATGATGGCCCGGTCCGACGCCGATATCGATGACCTGATGCAGAGAACCTTGGTCGGTAGCGGTCCTTGTTCCTGAAAAATCCGGAGTTGAGCCTTCTGCTTTTCGTCGAGGCCCTCGAATGCATAGCTTCCCACGGCTGCGGCTTCCACCTCCCCGTTCTGGACTTTTTTCAGGACTGTGCCGGAGTTGTCTCCATAAATGACTTGGGAGAAAAAGTCGGTCAGGGCCCGGTCCGATCCAATCAGGTTTCTCTTGCTCAAGTCCCAGACCGGGATCAGGCAACCCGGGTCACTTGCCCGGTTGGCGAAGGCGACGGCTTTTCCTTTTGCCTCCGATATGTCCGCGTAGTCCTTCTCCTTTCTGCATAGCCAGATGCTCTTGTCGGATTTGTCTCCGGCAAGGCGGACAAGGAAGGCGGATGCAACCTTTTGATCAAGGATGGGAACGGCATCACGGGGACTGAGGTAGGCGAGGTCGATTTTTGCCGATCGAAAGGATTCGGAAAGATCGGTCGAGTCCGGGGGCATGGTTGTTTCGACTGACCGTTTCAATTTTTCCGAGAGATAGTTCTCGAGATCCTCTTTTTCCGCCACCGATTTGCCGGGGCGGTCAGTCGATTCGATCGCGAGAATTACCTTTTGGACAGAGAGTTCGTTGCCCGGAGTCGGAACCTGGCTTTCTTCCTGTTCGGGTTCACAGGAGGAAAGAAGAAAAAGGCAGGACAGAAACGATTGGATTGACGTTTTTTTGGGCAAAGCTTGTTTTTTTGACATGGCGGAGGATCGGTTCGAGTCAAATCAAAATGGCTCTTTCTTTTCCAAAATCTCGTGGAGAATTTTCAAAGTCGTCCCAGTGGGGGATCCTTGCTTCCCGATCCATTCGAAACAGGCGTCCCGTGCATCGGCGTTTTTCTTTCCGTCGCCGGCGAATTCGCGAATAAGCTTTTTTACCTCTTCCCTCTTTTCCGCTTTGAATGCCGCTCCGTGCGAGAAGAGTTCCGCGCAGCTCTCCCTGAAGTTTTGATAGGCAGGGCCAATGACGAGGGGAAGGCCTATAGAGATTGGTTCCATGGGGTTTTGCCCGCCGCTGTTCGGAGGCAAGGTTTTGCCGAGGAAGGCAAGGTCTCCGGCTCCGATCAGCCTGGGGAGTTCACCGGTCGTGTCGGCCAGGTAGACGATTGTACCGGCTTCAGCTTGTCGAGCCTCGCTCCGCAGGTTGAAAGCCAAGCCGGTCTCCGATATGTGCTTGCGTACTTCTTCACGCCTTTCGGCATGGCGCGGAATGAGAAGCAGGCGGGCGTCGTAGTTCTCTTTTCTCAGTTCGTCGATTGACTCGAGGAGGGTTTCCTCCTCACCCGGCCAGGTGGAAATTCCAACGAGAACGAAGGATTTTTCGGAAAACCCGAATTCGGATTTCAGTTTTTGCTTGGTTTCCTTTGTCGGGGGGGATTGGGATGCGGAGTCGACTTTGAGGTTCCCGGTCACCTTTACTTGGCCCGAGTCAAGCCCCAGGCTCAGCCAGCGATCGTGTTGTTTCTCGGAAGATGCGAGAATCCGCAATGTCGGAGGCAGAAGAATGCCGTGCAAGAAACGGAAGAAGCGGAGGCGGCTGAAGGACCGGTCGGAAAGACGGGCGTTTGCGATGATGAAAGGCACCCCGTTGTTTTTTGCCTGATGCATGTGTTCGGGCCAAAGTTCGCTGTCTACGGCAATGGCCATATCAGGTCGAATGCGTGACCAGGCAAGTCTTGAAAAAGGGAGCCAATCAAGAGGGAAGGGACCTTGGGCGAGGAGCCTATCCCCATGCTTTTCCTCTGCAATAGCCAGACCGGTACTCGTGGTGCCGCTGAGTACGATCTCGATTCCGGGATCCGCCAAAAGGCTTTCCAAAAGTTTTCCAATGGAGGAAAGTTCTCCTACGCTTACCGCCTGGATCCAGATCCTCGCGATACCCTTTTTCTTGGGGGGTAACTTTGGCCAAAGTCCGAGCCTGAAGCCCAGCTTTCGTCCGTATCCTCCCCGTTTGATCATCCGCCGCAAATAGTAGGGCGACAGGAGCAGAATCAAAAAGGGATAAAGCAAACGGTAAAACCAAATCACGACGAAACAATGGCCGGGTTGAGCTTTACCGTTGCAAAATGAGCTCTGCTTTGGGAATGATTCACTTTTTCACTTATGGAGAATACTGACCGAATCGCGAAACTTTTCTCGGATTGCAAAGATAATGGGCGAGCTGCCTTTGTCGGCTATGTGTGCGCATGCGACCCAGATTTCAACACATCCCTTGAGATTAGTCGATCCTTGATCGCCAATGGAGTGGACTTGCTCGAACTCGGAGTACCTTTTTCCGATCCGCTTGCCGATGGCTTGACAAACCAACTGGCAGCCCAACGAGCTCTTGAATCCGGCTCCACCCAAAGTGATGTCTTTCGATTGGTCGAGGAAATCCGAAAGCATTCCGAAGTCCCCATCGTTTTCTACACCTACTACAACCTGATTTTTTCCCAAGGAATCGAGCAATATGTGATTCGTTCGCGGGAGGCCGGTGTCGATGGTTTGCTCACTTTGGACCTTCCGCCCGAGGAAGCGACCGAGTTGGTGGAGGCGTCGAGAAGGCACGGGATGAACAATGTCTTCATTATTGCCCCCACTACGCCCGAAGAAAGGATTCCTTCGATTGTAGAGAAAGCGTCAGGCTTTCTGTATTATGTTTCCCGAGAAGGCGTGACCGGAGAGAGAAAAGACCTGGCCAGCGACTTGACCGAGAGGGTCGAGACCATTCGGAAGTTTACCAGTTTGCCCGTAGTCGTGGGCTTTGGCATTTCCTCCTCCTCGCAAGTTCGGTCCGTTGGCGAAGCAGCCGATGGGGTGGTGGTCGGCAGTGCCTTGGTTAACTGCATTTCGGAAAACCTTTCGAGTCCGGGTTCAATTCCCCAAGCAATTGGAGATCGCGCGGCGGGACTGGTTAGCGGGCTGACCGAGAGTTAATCGACTTGTGACCATGGGGTGTTCGTGATGGGTGAGAGTCTTTACTTTCTCGCCGGGGTTACTTCATCAGGGAAATCCGAACTGGCCTTGAGCTGGGCGGAGAGTAATAACGCGGAAATTCTTTCCTGCGATTCGATCGCCGTCTACCGGGGCATGGACTTGGGGGCGGCCAAGCCTACGACCGAACAGAGAAAAAGGGTTCCCCATCATGGACTAGACTTGGCCGAGGTGACCGAGGGGTACGACGTGTCCCAGTACGAGCGTTATGCTCAAGAAATGGTGCCGGAAGTCTTGTCCAAGGGAAAGAACTTGCTTGTGGTAGGCGGGAGTGGTTTTTATCTGCAATCTTTTTTCGAGCCCATCGTCGACGAAGTCGTGGTGACCGAACAAACGCGGGCCAAGGTCGAAACCCTCTACGAACGTGAAGGTATTCCGGGGTTACTTGCTCAACTCAGGCAATTGAACGGGGACGAGCCTCTCGGGTTGGACGAGTTGAATCCACAGCGACTCCTTCGTGCCCTCGAGCGTTGCCTTGATTCCGGCTTGAGGCTTTCGCAGTTAAGGGAACGGTTTGAAGCGTTACCCACTCCTTATGCCTCTTTGCGCAAACAATGCCTGTGGTTGGACCGGCCGAATGAGGATTTGGAAAAAAGAATCGAATCCCGGACAGGGAAAATGATCGACATGGGGCTCGTGGAAGAGACCGAATCCCTGATTGAGCGGGGGTTCCTGTCGAATCATGCAGCGTGCTCCTCCGTCGGTTATCGTGACGTTTGTTCTTTTTTGCGTAATGAAATCACCCGTGAGGAATTGATTCCCGCCATCTGTTCATCCACGCGCAAACTTGTTTCCAAGCAAAGGAAATGGTTCCGGAAGCGTTTCCCATCGTCCTCCCGGTTTCTTCTCGACCCAAGCTCGGAGCCCCTCTCGGGTGAGTTGAAATGGAGTTCGGTCGCTTGAACACCTCCGTTGCCTTTGACTAAATTCGTTGCTGACTCCTTCACTCCCCACCGTTTTACTTTTTTACATGAAGCCCCTACGAAAAATCAGCATCCTGGCCAATGCTTCCAAGCTTGGAGCGGAACAGGCGGCTGTCCGTTTGCAGGGATTGGCGGATGATCATGGCGTGGAAGCAGTTGCAACCGTAGATTTTCCGGCACCAGATGGTTTCTTGGAGGGCTCGGATGCCTGTTTCGTAGTCGGCGGAGACGGTACTTTGCTCAACGTCATGGAGGAGGCTGTCCGTCATGACGTGCCGGTGGCTGGCATCAGGCATGGCCAACTCGGTTTTCTCGCCACTTTTTCACCGGAGGACATGGATGAAAAAATACCTGCCCTTTTCAAGGGGGAGTACCGGGTCAGCAGGAGGAGCATGCTGAGCTATCGTGATCAGAGTGGTTTTTTCAGGTGCGCATTGAATGACCTCGTTGTGAAGAGTGGGACGAATGGGAGATTGGGGAGATTTTCCGTTGTCGAGGGTCGGGAGAGGGTTGCCGAATACGCTTGTGACGGGATCGTTTTCTCAACGCCGACCGGTTCGACTGCTTACAATTTGGCAGCCGGCGGCCCGATTGCCCATCCCGAGGCTCAGGTTCTTCTGATGACTCCGATCTCCGCCCATACCCTAACGAGCCGCAGCGTCGTTTTTCCTTCCGGCGTGTCCCTCTCGATTCACTCGGAACGCAACCCCGACGACCCCTTGGTGTCGGCAGACGGCCAACCTGCCTTCGGGGTTCCTGCAGCGTTCCCTATCGAAGTTACCGTTGCAGATGAAACCTTTCCGCTTCTGGAGGAAAAGAACCACTCGCATTTTCATGTTTTGCGCAGCAAGTTGAAATGGGGATGATTTCCCTCCGCATGAACGGCTGATATTTTGCTATGCTTTCCACGGGTACTCGCATCGGAACAACAAGGATTCTTTCATGGTTGGGTGAGGGTTCGACGGGGCAAAGTTACCATTGCGAATCTACGGAAGGTGACCTCAAGGGGAATCTGCTCTATGTGAAACTCATCCATCGGGAAGTTTCCGAGAGAAATGGATTCGAGGATTATTTCCACCAGGAATGCCAGACTCTCGAGCAATTGGAAGGACCGGGGATTTGGCCGATCAGGGAATTCGGCGTGAAGAAATGGAAGCATTGGATTGGTTACGATTGGCTGGAGGGGGAGAGTCTTCCGGTCGAAGGGGAAGAAGAGGGGGCAGTCATCCGTTCTCTCGCTGAGCTCATGGAATTCAATCCGAGCAGCCTTACCCCGGAACTGTTGCTCAATTTCATGATTTCCTTGCACCGTGGCCTTTACCGAATTCATCAATCGGGAATTGCTCATGGCAACATGAAGCCAAGCAATGTCTTGGTGAGGAAGGCCGAGGATGGGAGTGGAGAAGCATGGGTGACCGAGACGGGTCTTTTCCGAATGGGCAAGTTTCGTGCGGTGGCTGAGGAGGAGTCTTCCGGGAGCGAGGTTTTCTCTCTGAATCAAGACGGCAGGGATTCCCGTGACGAAGCGGACAGGTTCCGTCCTGGCAATCCGGATGATCGGGATGTTCCCGATGAAAATTGGGATATTTTTGCACTGGGTAAGATTGTGCGTTGGGCAATCGAGAAGGCCGGAGGGAAAGATCCGCAGTGGGATCAGTGGAACTCATGGGCGAAGCGGGCATACGCCGAACGACCCGATGCATTCCCTTCCATCGCTCACTCCATGCAAGCCCTGCCGGGTGTCGGAGACCTTTCCGAGTATGGGGTCAAGGCGGACGAACTTTCCGAGGACCAGAAGCTGGACCTGGAGGCCTTGAAGGCAAAGAGGGAACGTGAGTGGGCCTTGTCCGAAAAATTGGGAAACCTGCGTTTCCGCAGGAACATGACTGGCTTGGTTGGGGGGTTGATCCTGTCCATGTTTCTTTTTTCCTCCATCTACCTCTTCTTTCTGCCCGTGCCTTGGACGGAGTATTCCCTCGCGGGCAATACCGATATCAAGAATACGCCCTCCGATAGCTACCAGTTGGGTGCGGGCTTCCGGAGCGGGAACGCATGGGGCATTGTGCCTCCTGCCTGTGACGAGAAAGGCCAGGGCGGCCAGAGTGCCCAAGGTCAATGGGAAAGAGAGAATGGACTTTTCAAGCTTAGCTTTCGTCGCCTGAAGAAAAGCAAAACCGAGGAGAGTGGAAAGAAGCGGTCGGACTTGATTTTCGCGGGAAAGACTTCTCCGGATGATTACAGCTACTGGATTGATTACCTTCGGCACGACGCATCGAGGGAGGCCTTGATTCTGGTCAAGAGGGAATACAAGGACGAAGTTTTTGTTCCCGGTCGTGAAGGCAAGGGGGCGATCACGCTCTATCCCGAACTGCGTCTAAAGAAAAGCACAGGCAGAATCGCTCCTGCCGAACTCGCTTTTTTCCGGGAGGGAAAGAGTGGTTTCAGTTGGTCCCTGTTCTTCGGATTGGGTTTTATGTTGGCTTGGTTCATTTATCATCGTGAACTCAGAAAACTTGAAACCGATCGGGCGGAAAGTATTGAGTAGTTTGTCTTCTTTTCATAGTAATCAGGGCGAAATGCTCGCTGAGGTTAAGTTTTTACGGTTTTTTGCTACCCCTTTGTTTTTGATCTTTGTTTCTTGCGGAATGGAGGATCCCAAAGGTCCTTACAAGGGTTACGTGCAGGATTGGGTGCACGAGGTGTTCGAGGGAACTCTTACTTCGGAAGGGGAAGCCAGTCGGTTGAAGGTTGTTCTCAAGAATACGCCCTCCGGAATGTTTTCTGAGATTGTTTTTCGTCAACCCGGGAAAGATGAGGTCGTTCGGTCAGGCAAATGGGAAGTTGGAGACGGCAACAGGACGCTGCTCTTTCCGGATGGCGACGTCCGCGAGTACTACCTGGTCAAACGAGGAGCCCGCTTTGCCTTCCAAACCAATCATGGCCTAAAAAATGATGACGATTCTTCGGTTTTGCTCATGAGAAACGAGGGCCTCTCCCGGAAGGAATCCTATCCGTTCTTCCTCAACTTTATTGACGCCGAAGAGGTTTTAGTTCGGGGGGGAGGGATTGCAAGCGACTTGAAAGGGGAATGGAAATGGGATGGGGGTAGAGTTGTTGTTGTGGTTGAGCTTCCTCCCGAGAAGGGCACCGGAAACGAACAACCTCCGGAGATCTACAAATACTTCCTTCGATGGTCGGATGATGCATCCGAACTCGAGTTGGAGAAAATGGTGGTATTGAAACCGTTTCTCAAGGAGGACGGTTCCAAAAGGCAGAGTTGGATGAGCTCCCTGATCTTTTCGGATCCCCCGATACTCAAGCCAAACTAATTCTTGTGACCCCCTTTTTCAAAGGTTTGACGTTCTGATTCCAATGTTCATGATCAAAACCTTTTTCATTTAGCAATCTCATGTTTATCTCAATTCAAAAATTAATGTCCAAGGGCTTAGGCCTCGTTATCTTTGGTGGTCTTCTCTTCTTTGTTATTATCTCCTTCGTTACCTTTACCGATTCAGGACAAAGTATCTGGGATAAAGTTTTCCCCGGTGGTCAAAGGGAGAAAATGGAATTCTTCGGTCATGATCTTAACGACAAGGACCAAATGAGATCGCTCAACGCTCAAAACAGAGTGGCCGCGGATTTCGGTTCTTCCATCGGGCCGGTCGGGGAAGTCATGGAAAAAGCGGATGACAACTTTCTGCAATACATGAATGCCCAATTGCAAAGGGCTTTTGCATCGAATCCCCAGGACATTGATCGAACTCAGTTGCAGTATCTTTTTCAGGCAATTCAGGCATGGCCCTACCAGCCCAATCGTCTCAAGGTTCGACGAATTGCCATGTCGGGTCTTTACGATGCAGAATTTTCAAAGGCTTCCATTCAATCCAAATTGGCGTTGGATGCCCAAGCGGAATCGTGGGACTTTCTTCCTCTCCGGCACAACATCAAGGCTGCCAACAATTATTTTACGAAATGGCTGGTTTCCATTGATCCTGTCTTGGAGATTGAGGCCAACCGCACCGCGGTCTTTGAAAACGTCGGCAAAAACCGGAACTTTGATTCTTCGGGAATTGAAAACATCCTCTATTCCCATTTCAGGGCAAGCCTGGTCGAAGACATTTACACCGAAGGCGGTTTCGTGTTGAACGAGGAAGCCGAGATTGACTTGCGGATCAATGATTTTGCATGGGATGCCGAAGCTCTTTCACTCAATCTTGACGACATCAATGCAAGTGAGCCTCACTTGGCCACCCTGTCGATCACCGTTCTTCCCGAAGCCGGAGACAGCATTGAGATATCCTACGGTGACAAAAAAAGGAAATTTGTCTTCGTCGCGGGCGCAGTCGATGGAAATTCAAGCGATGTCCAGGTTCCCCTCGGGCAGGATGTTACCGGTCTTGCAGTTAGCCTTGCAAATTCAATTGAAAAGGAAGATTTCGGTTTTTCCGCTCTCCCGAATGGTTCGGGTGACCTCGCCTTTTTTCCTGACTCATTCCGTTTGCCTCAATCTTTTCCCTCCTTCAGCTCTTCCTCGAAAGTCTTGGTTTTTTCGGGCGAATTAACCGGTTCACTCGCCGAGTTTCACGAGGAGAGGAAGAACGACGTGGTCTTTGCCGAGCCTGCCCGTACCTATGCCACCGCGATGACTTTCAGGTCCCGGGATTTCCTTTCCGTTCCCCCTGAGCCCGACGAAGCCCGTCTGCGCTCCTATTTCGATCGGAACAAGGAAAGTTTTGATTTGCCACCACCACCTCCGCCACCTCCTCCGCCTCCGCCTCCCGCCCCCGAGGGAAATGCCTCCGTGGGTGAGCAAGGCCCAGTTGGGGAAGGAGAATCCGAGGCTGATTCGGACCTCAAAATTGATCTGACCCCTCCCAAGGCTGATTCGGCCCCTTTGATTTTGCAGGAAACCCCCAATGTTGATTCCTTGGCCCTTTTAGCGGAATCCAATGCGAGTGCGGATGTGGCAGAAGTGACTTTCGAGGATGTCCGGGAAGAGGTTCGTCAGCGAATCATCGAGGGTGACAGGATTGATTCCGAAAGAGATGCCCGCGACTTGGCAAAGGACGTTGCCTCCAAATTTCTGATCAAGCTTAATCAACAAAGCGACGATTTGAAGAGAAAGTATGCATCCTCATACGAACAACTCCGTCAATCTCCTGAGCTGGAGAGTCTGATCAGTGAAAATAACATTGCCCTTGAGAAGATTGACTTTTCGGAACAGGAGATGGAAATCCGGGGTGGGATTCTTGGTTTGGAGAGAAGAGAAAACGAGAAAAGAAGCAACCTTGCTGCGCTCCAGGAAGTCGCTTCCCTCTCCACGGGTTCATTTTTTACCCGTACGATTCGCAAATCTCGCGATGGCTTTGTCATCTTTCTTTTGGACAAGAAGACTGAAACAGGCCCCGGATCCTTTTCCTCCGCCTCTTTTTCTCTCTTATATCGTGAATATACAGCCCAACTCAAAGCGGATGCATTTGCCGAGTTGGCTGACCGGACCTTGGCCGCACTGCAAGGCGATTCCAATGACTCAGCCCCGTCCATTGGGCTTAAGGTCGAAGTCAGGCGGAAGGATTCCCGCTTGTTGCGTGGCTATTATGATGGCGCCAATGGACGAATCGGTTCGCAGCTTGAAAAGTTGGAAGAAGAACGCGAATTGATTACTTCTGCAGAAAGAGATTCCAATGCGACCTCCGATCAACTGGCCCGAAAGGAAGTCATCGATGGAGAGATCGATGCCATCCGGTCCCGTCAGGGGGAGTTGAATAAGGAGAGTTCCTTGGGGCAGAGGTTGGTGGATGCTTGCCAAGGCTTGGAGCCGGACGGCAAATGGTCGGAGCTTGAAAGAACGGAAGCCTCCGCTGTTTTCGTCTCTCTTAAGTCTGCTTATTTCCTTAAGCAGGGAAAACTTGAAGCCTCCGAAATCGAGGCTCGGATCGAAGATCTTCAGTTTTCCCGGGCCGAAAAGGGCAGGGATTTCCTGTTGAGGGATATCATATCCCGAGAATCTGCCAAAAACGATTAGGTTTGCCTTACCCAGCCCAAAAAAAACTCCAAGTTTCCGTCGGCCCCGCGTGGGCTTGATTCAGTTTGGGCGAAAAGTTCGGAGCCGACCAGCTCACTTTGGGCAAAACCCTTGATTTCCCGAAGCGTTCTTTGCTGGATTTGAGGATCACTGATTACCCCGCGGCCCTGATCCGCCTCCTTTCTGGCGCATTCGAATTGCGGTTTGACCAATGCGATCAGTCTTCCTCCCTCATTGACGAAAGACCATGCTTGGGGCAAGACCTTGCGCAGGGAGATGAAAGAGAGGTCCATCACAACCAGCTCGAAGGACGGTTGGGGGAGTGAATCTTCAGTCAGGTGACGCAAGTTTGTTTTCTCGAGGTTCGTGACCCGGGAGTCGGTGCGGAGTTTGTAGTGCAGTTGACCATGTCCCACATCGATGCAAGTTGCCGAAACCGCTCCTTTTTGGAGAAGGCAATCGGTGAACCCGCCTGTTGACGCTCCGAGATCAAGGATGTCGAGTCCCTTGACATCAATCTTTGCGTCCTTGAGGAAATTTTGCATTTTGAGCCCTCCTCTCCCGACGAACGGCTGTGATTCTTCAAGAGAAAGAATCGAGTCTGCAGGAAGAAGTCTGCTGGATTTGTCAATTCGTTCCGTTCCCATCCTGACCTTCCCCGCTAGGATGTAGGCTTGGGCTTGGGTTCTGCTTTCGCACAACCCCAAGGATACGACCAATTCATCCGCACGCTTTCTTCCCGCTTTCTTCATCTTTGCGAAGCTCAACCGATATCTCTCGCAAGGGCAATTCCCGATTGTCGTAGAACCTCCAACCAAAAAAAAAAAAAAAAACTTGACCATAGTGGGTTGAAGTGGCACAAAGTGGGGCGTAATGCAAAACAGTGGTTAGAATGATATTGGGTTATGGTGGAACGAGCATTAACCTATTTTGTGGGAGAGTTTACCCACTCCTTGGATACCAAGGGACGGGTAACCATACCCTCGAAGTGGCGTATTCCGGGGGGAGACAACACTTATTTGGCACTTCCGAACCAGGACGGATACATAACGGTCTATCCGCCCAAAATGGTGGCTCGGTTGGAGGAAAACATGGGGGAGGCGAAATTGAGTGATGTCCGTCGCAGGGCTTTGTCGATGGAGCTTTTCTCCCGTGCCGATTCATTTGGGTGCGACAAGCAGGGGAGGATTAACTTGAGCGAGGATCTTTTGCGGCATGCCGGAATCAAGGGGAAGGCAGTCTTGGCGGGAAACTTCACGGACTTTTCGATTTGGTCTGAAGATCGATACAAGAAAAGGAAGAAGTCGAGTGAGCCGGTTGATATTTTTGATGCGATGAGGGAGTTGGGGCTATGAATCGTAAGCACATGGATTGGGCGACTTTTAGGGTGGTCGTCCAGCGAAGGGGAATGTGTGCTATGAAGGCCCCTCTCTCTCTCGTTTCATTTGGGGTTGGGTCACGGGTAACAAGGGGTAAAAATGTATTGTGGGTCTGTTGAGTTCGTCTGTTTGCCTTCCATGGTAGGGCATGTGCCAGTTTTGCTCGAAGAATGCATGGATCATCTCGATCCAGGGAAGGGCGGTAGTTTTGCTGACCTAACTTTTGGGGGAGGAGGGCACAGTCGGGCGATCCTCAAGGCCAATCAGGCAAACACATTGCTCGCCTTTGATTGCGATCCAGATGCGGGAGACCGGGCGGCGGAAGTATCTGAGGTTTTTGGCGAGCGTTTTCGATTTAACGATCTGAGTTTTCGGGAAATGGACAAGGTTTCGTCTCCGGGCGAATTTGACGGGGTGTTGATGGACTTGGGCATTTCCTCTTTTCAGTTGATGGAGCCGGGCAAGGGTTTCTCCTTTCGCTTGGATGCCCCAATTGACATGCGGTTGGATCCGAGGGCAGGGCAGAGTGCCGCTGATTTCCTCGAAACTGCGTCGAGAGAAAGTCTCGTTCGGGCTGTGCGCGAGTATGGAGAGGAACGCAGGTGGAATCGGGTCGTCAATGCGATTATCGATGCTCGGGGTTCAGGTGAATTGGTCCGTACAATGAGTGCGGCCGAAGTAGTTTCCAAGGCAGTCGGTGGAAGCAAGTCAAGGCAGCGTATTCATCCAGCGACCAAAACCTTTCAGGGCATAAGGATAGCGATCAATGGTGAGCTTGAATCGCTTGCCCTGACTTTACCCAAAGCCTTCAGGGCTCTCAAGGTGGGCGGAACCTTGGCTGTCATATCCTTTCATTCGCTGGAGGACAGGATGGTCAAGCGTTTCATGAGGAAGATGGCGGGGCGCCCCGAGCACCGGGGTGATTCAAGGTATCAGCAGGATCGTGAGGCTTATGCCGAACTTTTTCAGTCCAAGGCCATTTTTCCGACCAAGACAGAAGTTGAGCGCAACCCTAAGAGTCGATCCGCTCGTTTGCGCGTCCTTCGCAAGTTAAGTCAGCCCAGTTTGTAATGTCCAAAACGAAAAAAAGAAGTCGGTTTCCATTGGTTCTTATTTTGATGATTGCCTTTGTTTTCGGGGTTGGGTCGCTTGGCATCGTATGGATGAGAATGGAGATTTCAAAGGTAGCCAAGCATTGCAGGGAACTTGAGGACCGAAGAGAGGTCGTATCGAGAGAAGTTCAGGATTTGAGAGGAGAAAAGTCACGTTCGCTTCGGCCTTCGACTTTGGCGGCCATGGTGTCGGGGAGGTTGTCCATGCCAACTGCTCGGCAAACGATTCATGTCTCGCAGGCGGATGTCCTGAGGAGACTTGGGTCGCGAAATCAGGGGTCGGTCAGCAATCGTTTGATCGATCAGGGGGAGTTTGCCGGAACGCGGTAGGATGAAAAATCTCTTCATCTCTCCAGTTCGCTTTTACCTTACCTTTTTTGCCGTCTTCTTCGCCTTCTGTTCTTTAGGGGGGAGGCTTGTGTACCTTCAGGTGTTCAAGGCGGATGACTATACCGAACTTGCTAATCAGGCGCGTAAAAACTTTATCGAGATCAAGGCCCGAAGGGGCGACATAGTTGATTCCAAGGGTAATCTCCTCGCAACTACAAGATCTGTCGTGGAAGTTGGAATTGATCCTCATTCGGTGGAGGAAGAAGACTGGGGCAAGTTCGATCGCCTTGCGGTTCTCCTCGGGATGAATTCTGCTGAAATTCACACGTCCGCTAAAAATTTGATAAGACGGAGTGGGGCGGACGGTATGGAGTTCAAGAAGGTCAGGTGGGTAAAGTTGAAAGATGAGGTCGAGGAGGATGTTTATCGGGAAATAAAGAAACTCGAAATAAAGGGTGTATATGGAAATTTCAAGCATTCGAGATTATATCCGAACCGGAAGTTAGCCTCTCATCTTCTTGGGTTCGTGAACAAGGAAGGGATTGCGGCAATGGGTGCAGAAAGCCATGCGGATTACTATTTGAAAGGGCAGGACGGTTGGCGCGAAAGCGAGAAGGATGGTGAAAGAAGAGAAATGCCTCAGCACCGATCTTTCGAAGTATCGGCACGGGATGGGCTGAACGTTGAATTGAGCGTTGACCGAATGATTCAGGATATGGTGGAAAGCGAACTCAAGGCGATCGTGGATGAGTACGAACCGATAAGTGCGAGTATAATCGTGAGCGACCCGAAGACAGGTTATGTGCTGGCGATTGGAAATGTGCCTGATTTCGATCCAAACAAGTTCAATAAAGCTGATCATAGTCAGCAGCGCAACCGTGCTTTGGCTGACGTTTATGAGCCTGGTTCGACTTTCAAGATCGTGGCGGTAAGCGGTGCTATGAACGAAGGCTTGGTTGGTCCGGATGACCTGATTGATTGTTCGATTGCCACAATACAACGGGGGTCAAGACGAATGAGATTGCCGAATGACGATCATGCTCTTGAAAAAATCTCGGTTAGCAAAGTAGTGCAAAAATCAAGTAACCGTGGAGCTGCCCAGTTGGGCATAATGCTAGGGTCGCAAAGATTGTACGATTATTGCCGTGCATTTGGGTTTGGGCAAAAAACTGATTTTGGCATAGGTGGTGAAAGTAGGGGCGTATTGCACCATCCCAAGAGATGGGATGGCTTGACGATCACGAGATTACCAATGGGTCATGCCGTCAGTGCAACGCCTATGCAGGTTCATTCCTCGATGGCCGCTCTGGCGAATGGGGGAATATTGATGAAGCCGCAATTCATTCACAGAATATTTGATCATGAGGGTAAAACCGTGGTTTCCTTTAATCCAAAGCCTGTCCGGAGAGTGATTGGTTCGTCCGTAACGGATTCGGTCACCAAGATGCTGGTGAGCGTCGTGTCGGACGAAGGAACGGCAAGACGGGCCCGCATCGAAGGTTTTGACATAGCTGGAAAAACAGGGACAACGAAGAAGATTATTGAAGGTCAGTATTCGAACCGTCACCATGTTGCATCGTTTGTAGGTTTTTTTCCTGCAGAAGATCCTCGGATAGTAATTACGGTAGTGGTGGACGAACCGAAGATGAAGGCCGGTAGTACGGGTTATGGAGGAACGGTTGCAGCTCCGGCCTTCCAACGGGTGGGGAGGGGGATAATCGCATATCTCGGATTAAAACCAAAACCTGGTCAGGAAAAGACATTGGCCAGAGGTTCGGGAAGAAATCGCTCCGCATTGTGAAACTTTGCCTAGAAACATGAAGACAAAAAAACAAAACAAGGAAAGCATGGAGCGCATCCACGAAAGGTTCCTCGGGACGGTCAAATTGAGAGATTTGGCAGAACGGGGGACAGTGAGTGCGGGCGGTGACGCTCAAGCTCAATTAAGTGGACTGGTTACGGATAGCCGGAGGGTGACGCCGAATTCCGCGTTCTTTGCCTTGCCTGGTCTTCGTACGAATGGAAACGAATATTTGCAGGAAGCGCTTGACCGAGGAGCAAAAGTAATAATAAGCGAAAAAGAGCAACTTGAATTGCCTCTGGGGGTAACGGGAGTGAAGGTGGATGATTCGAGATTGGCGCTCGCTCATTTCGCTAGGCGTTATCATGGAACTCCGGATTCCTCGCTGAGGGTTGTTGGCGTAACCGGAACCAATGGCAAAACCACGGTAAGCACGCTGGTGCGTCACTTGATGGAAAGACCAGGGAGACCCGTTGGATTGATCGGCACGGTTCGATATCATTTGGGGGACAGAGAGTTGCCATCCTTCAAGACTACCCCCGAATCTGCGGATTTATATGCTTTGCTTAGAAGCATGCTTGTCGCAGGTTGCTCGGAAGCGGTGATGGAGGTGAGTTCACATGGAATTCATCAGTCAAGGGTGGCATCACTTCAACTTGAAGTGGCGGTTTTCCTTAATCTTACCCGGGATCACTTGGATTATCATGAAAACATGGAAAGTTATTTTCGTGAAAAAAGAAAGATCTTCAATGGGGATAACGGAAGTTTGCCGAAGGTTGCTGTGATTAATGGGGACTGCCCTTATGGGAGGCGGTTGATAGAAGAGCTTCCTCCGCACGTTCAGGTTTTGTCATTCGGGTCAGGTGATCATAACATATTCCGGGCGAGAAATCTTGACCTTCAATCGAACGGATCGGAGTTCATTCTAGAAGGGCCATTCGGTGCAATGATGGTAACAAGTCCATTGATCGGCAGGTACAACGTGATGAACATGCTTGCGTCTTTTGCCATTTTGCATGCGCTGGGATACTCGGTCAGTGATGCAGTGAGAAAAGTCGGTGCATTCGAAGGGGTGGACGGAAGGATGGAGTCAGTCGAAAGAGGGCAGGACTACAAGGTGGTGGTGGATTATGCCCACACTCCTGATGCATTGAGGAATGCACTCGGAATGCTAAAGGAATGTACAGAAGGGAATTTGCATCTGGTATTCGGTTGTGGTGGGGATAGGGACAAGGGCAAGCGTCTCGAGATGACGAGAGTCGCTTGTGCCGGGGCTGATAGGGTATGGGCAACGGCAGATAACCCGCGTACTGAATCCCAGGGCAATATTTTCAAGGATATGCGCAAAGGTTTGGCCAAAGGGGCAAAGGTTTCCTTTGTTGAGGACAGGAGAAGGGCGATTAGCTTGGCCTTGGATGCCGCCCAGGAAAAAGATACCGTTTTGATAGCTGGAAAAGGTCACGAAACTTTTCAGGAGGTTCAGTACACCGCGATTCCTTTCGATGACCGTTTGGTTGCTGGCGAATTGCTTAGTGCAAAACTGCTTGCCGTATAATGCCGACCTTTGATTCAGATCTTTTGGCCGAGTGGTCGGGAGGGGAATGGAAGAGCAAGCCGTCCGACTTGATTTCTGGGTTTTCGATCGATAGCAGATCGATTTCGTGCGGGGAAATGTTCGTGGCCATAGAAGCGGAACGGGATGGCCATGATTTCTTGTCTAGTGCCGCAGAAAACGGAGCTGGGGCTGCTCTTGTCAACAAAGTCAAACTAGAGGTTCCTATCCCGCAATTGGTGGTTGGAAATACCTTGTCTGCCTTTCATCGGATCGCCAGGGGGCACCGAAGTGATTTTGAAGGGTCGGTGGTCGGCATAACCGGGAGTTGTGGGAAAACGTCGACAAAGGATACCCTTGGTTTGCTAATGGGACAGGACCAGACTTTGTCGACCGAGGGCAACCTGAATAATCATCTTGGCGTGCCTTTGACGGTATTGCGTATGAACGACGCTACCCACAGGTTCGCAGTCGTTGAGGCAGGCATTAACGGAATTGGGGAAATGAGTATGTTGGCTCGTACGATTTCACCTGATTTGGTCATCGTCACACTAGTCGGCCATTCTCATCTGGAAGGACTCGGGAGCGTTGAAAACGTTGCTCGGGAAAAGGCTCAGCTTTTTGAGGGTTTTGATTCGGACCCCCTTGTCCTGTTTCCCGAAGACTGCCTGTCTTACGAGCTTTTCTCGAAGAAAAGCGAAACCGGGAAAAATCATCTTGTCCTGAAGGAAGGTAAGCCCTCGCGTGAACCGCGGAGGAATGAAGCTTTTTACTCCATTTGGACTGAAACAAACAAGAACGGAGGCTCGTGGATGCTAGGGCTTTGGCGACACGAGTCTCCGTTTCTTTCTTTACCGTTGCCCGCAGTTTCGGCGGGAATGGCGAGGAACGTGGCGCTGGCCGTCTTGGCCGCCTGCGAATTGGGTGTTTCAGTCCAAGAAATTTCTGATCGCCTACCCCAATATCGTCCTTCGGCCTTGAGAGGAAGACGCCTCCAAGGCCGAGGGCGAACCTATTTCTTGGATTGTTACAATGCCAACCCTTCCTCGATGAAGGATTCGATTGAATTCTTTTCCACTCAATGCTCCGACCTCCCAAAGCTTTATGTTTTGGGAGGAATGGAGGAATTGGGTGAAGAAGGTCCCCGTCTTCATGACGAAGTTGCGCGGAGTCTATCGGTTGACAAAAGAGACCGAGTTGTTTTGGTCGGTGAAAAAGCCGCTTGGATGGCCGAAGGACTACTCGCTGGAGGGGCAGGGGACGATCAAGTGATGGTGTTTGACCATGCCGATGATGCAATTTCATTGGTCGAAGATTTTGAGGGAGCGGTCTTGTTCAAAGGTAGTCGCCTGAATGAGTTGGAACGGCTATTGCCGGCTTGGGCGGTGGATGAAAGGGAGATGGGGGATGGCGTTGAATGCTGAGTTATCTGCAATTTGCAGAAGATTGGTTTGGCCCACTCAGGCTCTTTCAATTCATTTCGGTCCGTGCGATATTCGCTGGAGTGACCGCCCTCTTTCTAGGGTTCATTCTTGGACCACGGCTTATCCGTGGACTTCAGTCCTTTGGTGCGAGACAGGCCTTTCGCGAAAAAGAGGAAGTGGGGAAACTGGCCGAATTGCACGAAGGAAAAGCAAAGACGCCGACCATGGGGGGATTGCTGATCTTTGGCACGGTTTTGTTGTCGTCTTTGTTATGGGCGGAACCGAACATTTATGTGGTCACTGCGATGGTGACCTACTCTCTTTTGACTTTGGTCGGATTTGCAGACGACTACCTGAAGATTTCCAAAAAGAACAGCAAAGGATTACCGGGAAGGTTCAAGTTGCTGGGTCAGCTCTTGACCACCGTTGTCGTTCTGTTTCTTTTGCTGGGACCGCTGACGGATATTCTTACGGGAGTGCAGGGCAAAGCCGTGGGCAGTTCGTCGAAGATGCTCGAACTATGGGTGCCTTTTTACAAAGACGTCGTTCTGCAGGGAACGAACATCGCTCTAGTCTTTCTGCTGTTCATGCTGACCTTGTGCGGTTCGAGCAATGCAATCAATCTTACGGACGGACTCGACGGTTTGGCTATCGGTTGCACGGTGACCGTTGCTCTCACTTACGGGATCATGGCCTACGCTTCGGGGAATTATCTGATTTCGGATTATCTGATGATAAGTTTCGTACCAGGGACCGGAGAATTGGCCGTAGTTTGTGCCGCCTTGCTCGGAGGGAGTCTTTCTTTCCTGTGGTACAACGCTCACCCGGCGGAAGTATTCATGGGCGATACCGGATCTTTAGCCATCGGAGGATTGGTCGGTGTCATCGCCCTCATGATACACCAACCTCTTACCCTAGTCATCGTAGGAGGAATCTTCGTGATGGAGGCCGGGTCGGTCATCTTGCAAGTAGCATCCTTCAAGAGCCGCGGGAAAAGAATTTTTCTGATGTCTCCGATCCATCATCACTTCGAATTGAAAGGATGGAAGGAAACCAAAGTGGTGATCAGGTTTTGGATTCTCTCTCTACTGTTTGCAATCATTGGGTTGGCTACCCTGAAGTTGAGATAGCATGAGATCCAAACTAAAGAATTTGGATGAACTGCGGCGCAAACCCGTCGCGGTTCTAGGCGCGGGTGTCAGCGGACGCGGGGTGGGTGCCCTGCTGGACCGTCTCGAATGGGAATACGTAACGTACGACGAGCAAAGCCGTGTTTTCGGTGAAACCGAAGCACGAGCTAGCTCGATCGTCGTTTACAGTCCGGGGTTTCATCCGAATCACCCATGGCTTGATTTGGCGAAACAAGTGGAAGTCCCCTTGCTCGGGGAAATGGATTTCGGCTCTTGTTTTCTGGACAACCAAATCGTTGCGATAACCGGGACCAATGGAAAAACCACCCTCACGACTCTTCTTGGGAAAATATGGAAAGAAGCTGGCAAAAAGGCCGTGGAAGCGGGTAATATCGGATTACCCCTTTGTGAACTGGTTGCTCGTGGAATAGATCCGGACGCACTTGTGTTTTTGGAAGTAAGTTCTTTTCAAGCGTATGAACTCAAGCACCTTTGCCCAAGCAACGTTTTATGGACGAATTTCGAAGAAGACCATCTGGACCATCATGGTTCAATGGAGGAGTACTTCAGATCCAAAGTGCAATTGTTGAACAGTGCATCGGGAAATGAATCATGGGTAGGTAGTAGCGTTTGCGAAATGGCTCGGGAATCGGCCTACGAAATGCCCGAGAATACGAAAGTCGTGAATCGAGATGAAGTGGATTCGTCCTTTTTGCCACGCGATCATTTCATGCATTCGTATCCGCAACTTGAAAACCTTTCGATTGCCTGGAGTTTGTGCAACGCCTGGGGGATATCGAAAAAAGAATTCGAACGGGCAACCCTGAACTATTCGCCCGAACCTCATCGACTGGAGAAGATCGCAACGGTCGGTCAAGCGACTTTTTGGAACGATTCAAAGGCAACGAATACCTCGGCCACGATTGCTGCCTGTAGAAATTTCTCGGGCAACCTTTTTTGGATCGGGGGAGGTCGGGCCAAAGGCGGAGACCCGATGAGGCTTGTTAACCTTGTGAAGCCCTTTGTGAAAAGAGCTTACCTAATCGGTGAAATGGGCGAGACGCTCAGGGGGAATCTTAGCAAGGAAGGGGTTTTCGCGACTTTTTGCAACACCCTCAAGGAAGCGGTGATTCAAGCATACGAACAGGTTACGGAACAAACCAATGTTCTATTTAGTCCCGGGTTCGCAAGTTTTGATTTATATTCGAATTATTCCGAAAGGGGCAAATCATTCGTTGAAGCCGTTTTCGATTTGAAGAAAGCCGTTTCCGGCATTACTCAAGAAACTATTAACTGATCCTCCACCAGCAAAGAAGGCAAACATGAAACTAACAAAGATATTCGGAATCGTTCTATCTCTTCACGTCGTGGTAATATTACTCGTGATGTTCCAACCCGGTTGTCAAACCGTTGAGAAAGAGACTCCCATTCCTGCACCAGGCGAATCTTCCAAAGACAAGCCAGCGTTCAACGAGGGGCTTTCCGTTCCTGGAAGTGCCAAGCCGGAAGAGGCCGCGAGCACCGGTTCCGGTTTGTCTAATCCTACACGGCCTGAACCTGGAGGAATCATTGTTCCCGGTCAGATACCGCTTGTTCCGGCACCTCTCCCTCCGATTGATAACCCTGGGCCGATCAATCTCGCCCCGACGGACGTCACGGTTTACAAGGTAGAGCGCGGGGACACGCTTTGGTCGATCGCCCGGAAGAACAATGTCTCGCTTGTGCAATTGCTCACGGGCAATCCGTCTCTGGACAAGAATTCGAGGTTGGCGATTGGTCAGGAAATTATTTTGCCTGCCGGAGGATCCTCCGTGATTCCCCCGGATCTGGTTGATTCGTCCGTTGCCGTACCAACTGATGGATCTACTTATGTCGTTCGTGGAGGGGACACCTTATCGAGAATCGCCGCAACTCAAGGTGTCACCCTTGGTTCCCTGATGCAGGCCAACGGTTTGACCAAAAGCTCGATCATTCGTCCTGGACAGGCTTTGATCATACCGGGTGGAGATGGTTCGGCAGTCGTTCCTTCTCCTTCACCAACCGTGGTTCCGGTCGGGGCAATCACTCATGTGGTAAAAAATGGGGAGAACCTGACCCGGATATCCGCCATTTACGGTACAACCGTAAAACAGATCATGGAGTGGAACAACTTGGCGGATGCCGGAAAAATTAGCATTGGACAAAACTTGGTCGTTTCGGATCCAAGCACCGCACCATCCGCTCCGCAAACCACGGTGCCGGGTATCGCTGACCCGGACGCAAGTCTGCAGAATTTCTTCAAGGACGAGGTGGAAGACAGACCGGTCATAGACGTTGGGGAACCGCAACCCTGATCAGAGGGAAATTGTAAACGTGGGTGTGAGAATCAAAGGGTGGTGGAGGAAACGCTAGAACGGGGAGTATCAAAACCAGGCAGCTTGATAACGATCTATATGATCGCGGTTGCCTTGGGTTTGACCATCTTGGGTCTGGTGATGCTTTATAGTGCGGGCGTAACCGCACGACATGGTCCGAATGGATTGCTGACCAGGCAAATTATGTGGGTGTCCCTTTCCTTGCTTGTCGGAGTTTACGCCGCCTTCATGAACCTCGATTGGCTCAGGAAACGCATTTGGTTGATATTTGGTATTTGTATGGTGGGCCTCGTTCTTACATTGATTCCCGGACTGGGGGTCAAGGTCAACGGAGCACAAAGATGGTTGGGACTGGGCCCTTTGCGGATTCAACCTTCCGAATTTGCAAAGATTGGCTTGGTGTTCGCTCTTGCTTCCTATTTTTCTTCCAAGCAAAGAGAAATCAAATCCTTTCTGTATGGATTTGCTGTTCCCTCCTTACTGATCGTCGGTATGTGCGGACTGATACTTCTGCAACCCGATTTCGGAACGTGTTTTCTTTGTGGTGCGGTGGCTGCGACCATGATGTTTCAGGCAGGCACGAGCTTGCGTTGGCTTTTGCCTACCGTAGGCCTGGCGATCTTTGCATTTTCCATTCTCGTATATTTTGATCCTCACCGTATCCGCCGGGTAACTTCCTTTTTGGACGTCGAGGCAAATGCCAACGACAGCGCTTGGCAATTATGGCAGGGAATGTTGGCCTTCGGGGTTGGCGGAATCAATGGTGTGGGATTGGGCATGGGCCGTCAGCAAGTTCACTTTTTGCCGGAGGCTCATACGGACTTCATTCTCCCTGTAATCGGGGAGGAACTTGGCTTGGTCTGCACTCTGGGGATCGTGCTTTGTTTCCTTGTCATGTTCGTGGGGGTATCGTGGCGATTGCGCCAGGCACCATTGCTATACGAATATTTGTTGGCGTTGGGGGCACTTCTTTTCGTTTCCCTGCAAGCAATCATTAACATTGGTGTGGTTACGGGATCTATGCCAACCAAGGGGATGTCCTTGCCCTTTATCAGTTACGGAGGGTCAAACCTAATGGTGACTTTTGTTTTCGTCGGGTTGATCATCAACGTCCTACGGCGTTGGGATAACCCCAAAACCCTCAAACCACGGGAATTATGAGAAATATCGTCATTGCATGCGGAGGTACGGGTGGGCATCTTACGCCGGGAATCGCGTTGGCCCAGAGTCTCGAGGAAAAGGGATGTCCGTGTTGGCTGTTCATCAGTCAGAAAGCTGTGGACGAAAGGCTTTCCAGCAAATATCCGAAATTGTCCTTCGTTCCAATGCCGGGATCCCCTCTAATCAAGTCTCCCCTCGGTCTGTTCCGTTTTCTTTGCGGTTTTGCCCTTTCGTTTTGGAGTTCCTACCGATTTTACAAAAAGATCGGAGCAGATGCACTTGTCGGATTCGGAGGCTTTTCATCCTTCGGACCCGCCATGGCTGCCCGAATGAGAGGTATGCCTGTTTATGTTCACGAAGCAAACCGGGCGGTGGGCAAAGCGGTTCGCTTTTTGGCCAAGCGCTCCACCCGCCTGTACTTGCCCGAGGGAATGCAACTGGATGGCATTTCGCCTGAGATCATTCGCAATGTCGGCTATCCTCTTCGTCAGGAGTTCCGCAGGATTCCACGCGAACGAGCCCGCAAGCAACTCGGCATAGCTCAAGGTGACCGTCTGCTCGTTGTTCTTGGAGGCAGCCAAGGAGCGGTCTCGCTTAACCGTTGGGTAAAGCAAAACATCGAGGAGTTGGCAAAGGAAGGAATCTCAACTTATTGCTTGACCGGAATGAACAAGGAAAGCTCTGGAGTCGTTCAACTCGATGGTCCGATTGGGCAAACGGTAACGAGCCGGTTCGTTCCTTTTACCGATGAGATGAATGCCGTTCTTTCTGCCGCAGATCTCGTTCTTTCGCGAGCCGGAGCGGGCGCCATTGCAGAGATCGTACGTTGTCGGGTTCCCTCTGTCTTGGTTCCTTATCCCCATGCTGCGGACAACCACCAGTATCTCAATGCAAGCTTCCTTGAGAGAAAAGGCGGAGGGATCGTCTGCCTGGAGGAAAAATTGGACGATATCCTGTTTGATGAAATTCGCGAGGTCATGTTCAACGAAGAGTTTCGTGCCATTTTGCGAAGGAATCTCTTTTCAATGGATGGGGGTGATGTAGCGGGTCTCCTTGCCTCTGACCTCATTCAATCACTTAAGGATCGTCCAGCCCGCGATTCCGTACCGGGTGGAGTCCTCAGAATGGTTGGATGAAAAATCCCAAGCGAGTGCTTTTGTTGGGTGCCGGAGGCATGGGGATGGCTCCGTTGGCTCTATATCTTCAAGGGGCGGGCATTCAAGTCGAAGCCTATGACGACCGCTTTGCCGAGCCCCTTCGTTCCCGTCTTTTGAGTGCAGGGATCGAGGTTCTGGGCGAGCCCGTACCTACGGGCGAGCCGGATTGCGTGATCCGGTCGAGTGCCGTTCCTGAGGAGGGCCCTCAAGTCTCTCCCTGGATCAAGAAAGGCATTCCCGTTTACCGGCGTGGAGAATTCCTGGCTAAGTTCACCGCCCGCAGAAAAATCCTTGCGGTCGTCGGAAGTCATGGGAAGACGACTACCACGGGGATGCTTGTCTGGGCCTTGGAGCAAGTCGGTTTTCCCTGTTCTTATTTGATTGGAGGGTCTTTTCGCGACGAATCTTTGCCACCTGGTAAATTCGTTCGCAAATCATGGGTCATTCTCGAAGTTGACGAAAGTGATGGAACAATCGAAGATTTTTCTCCCACCACGACCCTTGCCTTGAATTGCGATTGGGATCATGTTGACCGTTACGAATCCAGTGATTCACTAGCGTCCACTTTTCAAGGCCTCTTCACTCGGACCAAGGACTGTCTGATTGTTCCTCGTGCTTCGGCTTTGGCGGAGTGGGCTCAGACCAATCCACCCCTGCGTTTGTTCCCCTTTGATCCATTGGCTGAACCTGCTGGCTATTTCGAATCGAACCGCCGAGCCGCTTTGGCAGCCGGAGAGTCGATGGGCATCGACCTTTCGGAAGTAGACTTTACAAAATTTCCCGGGATGAAACGCAGGCAGTCTGTCCTTCATGAATCGGAATCCCGATCCGTGGTCGAGGACTACGCCCATCACCCGACAGAGATTCGGGCGTTTCTGAGCAAGCGCAGACTCCAATTGCCCGATCATCTTCTTCAGGTCGTCTTTCAACCCCACCGGTTTTCCCGAACCCAGGCTCTGGCTGAACACTTGGCGGAGGAGTTGTCGCAAGCCGACGACCTTCATCTCATGCCGACTTACGGAGCCTTTGAAAAATTCGATCAAGCCGGCTCGGCCGAAACGCTCATGGGATATCTCCCCCCCCGGTTGCGGGATCGTACGCGCATATTTTCCGAATTTTCAGAATTGCGAAAAGCAATTGGTCCTACCCCATCCGGCAATGATCAGGATCAGGTTCTTTTTGTCGGGGCAGGCGATCTTGAGCGTTGGGCGCATGCCTTTGCCTCTTGGGAACAGGCAAACGGAGACAAACATAATGCATTTGCCCATTACCTCTCCACCCGTCTCTCTGGCTTGACTCCCTTGCTATCCGACGAACCGCTCGCATCCAAGACGACGATCGGGGTCGGTGGTGCATCCCGTTGGTATGCCGAGCCCGCTCATTCGGAGGATTTGCGGAGCATTGTTGAAGCATGCAACCTCTTTGGGATACAGCGGGCCATGATTGGACGAGGGTCGAACCTCATTATTCCGGACGAAGGATTTGGCGGACTTGTGCTGCGCTTGAGAGGGCCCTTTTGGAAAGAGATCAGTCCTCGAACCGAAGATACTCTTGTAGTTGGCTCAGGAGCCCGGCTCAAGGAAATATGTAAGTTTGCGTGTGAGCGTGGACTCAAGGGTTTTGAGTTTTTGGAAGGCATACCGGGAACCCTCGGAGGAGCATTACGGATGAATGCCGGGGCAATGGGTTGGGAAACCTTTGATCTGGTC
>Ga0315322_10000660_pt1 | contig 25865 bp, 24 predicted proteins | sample M110021515metaG_FD_203461 | JGI IMG/M metagenome (GOLD analysis project Ga0315322, IMG submission 203461) | Ammonia-oxidizing marine archaeal communities from Monterey Bay, California, United States - M1 100m 21515 | ecosystem: Environmental > Aquatic > Marine > Intertidal zone | place: USA...
CCCATCTTTGTGCCCGGCCTAGCATTCCAAAGCATTTGCCCTTCCTTGGTGAAAATGAAGTTCACAAATTCCTGCGCAACCGTGAGGTTGGGAGCTCCTTTGAAAATTGCAACCGGGTCGACACTGTAGGAAGTACCGCCAACCGGAGAAATAAACTTTAACCGGGAGCTGCCATCTTCTTCCTTAAGCGCTTCGTTGAATGAGCGACCAAAAAAGTCAATACACATTCCCGCAATGGCATTTCCTTGGGCCACATCATGGGGAACTTTAGAAGCACCATCAGTAAAGTAACGAGCATTGGCACCGATCCGTTGGATCAGATTGAGACCCTCCACCCATCCCTTTGCGCAAGCTTCTTTACGAGGGAGATTAACAGCAAGTTGTGCGTGAATTTTTTGCTGCACTAGCATCTCAAAAGCTTTCGCAACCGACCCACTCTTAGTTGGATCGGCCAGGGCGATCCCCTTTTGAAATCCTGGGCGACCGAGGTCATCCCAAGTTGTCGGAGCCGCAAGATCTAATCGCTCCAAGCTGTCGAGATTGTAGCAGATCCCAAAAGAGGACAGACAAGTGCCAAGCCAATCATATTCTCGGGGATAGTAGCTTTCCCCGCTCTGAATTTCGGGAATCGTCCCGCTCTCAAATAGCTCGGTCTCGTTCTCGAAAACGTCCAGTTTTTGAAACCGGCCAGCTTTGGCCTGACCTTTAAAATCGTAAACTCCCCCACCAAAGAAAAGATCGAGACCAATCCCCTCGCTTTTGTTTTTCTCGGCCGCTTTAAAGCGGCTGTCTAACACTCTCTTGATCTCACTCGTTCCTCCAGGAGTCCGCCAATTTACGTATACACTTTCTCCATGTTTCTTTTCATACCAGCGCGAAAATGCCTCACCGAATTCCCGACGAATAAGCTCGTTGTGTGGCGTAATGACTTCGAGACGGAGTTCGGCTTGATTCATCGCAGCTGCGTCATCGTCCCGAAGGATGATTGGGGCGGCAATCACCACTGCCATCGGGAGGAATACTCCAAGGTATTTTTTCCAGGCCCCTTTCATCGTTCTAAAAGTGTCACATCTTGACGGGAAAACTGCAGACCCACCAGTTCCGTACCCGGTGAACGAATAATTTTCGGGTTTTGCTCGGTCACCTGCATCACCGAACCATCCCCCAGTTCAACTGTGTACTGAATGATGCTTCCCAAATAAATCCGCTCAATGATTTTACCACTCAAATCTGCTTGAGTTGAATTAACAATCTTTACTGCTTCGGGCCGGATCGAAAGGATAACTTCTACTCCAGGTGCGGGATCCCAATCAGTCACACTCGGAGTTGCAGTTAGAGTTCCCGTTGCTGTATTCACCAAATTGTTTTCATTTGCCGTCCCCTTCAAAAGATTAGTCTCACCGATAAACCCAGCCACGTAGCTCGAAACCGGTTGCCTATATATTTCTTCGGGCGGGCCTACCTGCACAACAACACCTTGATCCATCACCGCCATTCGGTCGGCCATCGAAAGTGCCTCGGCTTGATCGTGTGTGACATAAACTCCAGTCAGGTCGTTTTCTTTGACGATGCGCCGAATTTCGGACCGCATTTCCAATCTTAACTGCGCATCAAGATTTGAGAGCGGTTCGTCAAGAAGCAGGCACTTTGGCCGAACTACGAGGGCTCGAGCGAGAGAAACTCGTTGCTGCTGACCTCCGGACATTTGATCAATTCCCCGCTTCGCAAAGCCCTCTAGCTTGACCATAGCGAGAGCCTCCTCGACCCGACACTGAATCTCCTTTTTATCGACCTTTCGTTCCTCAAGGCCAAAGGCAATATTTTGCCCTACTGTCATGTGCGGCCAAAGCGCATAAGATTGGAAAACCATGGCAGCCTCTCGTTTGTGAGTGGGCAATGCTGTAACATCTCGCTCTCCAAAGAAGATTTTTCCTTTGGTCGGATCCTCGAGGCCCGCGATACAGCGAAGCAGGGTCGTTTTGCCACATCCGCTTCCTCCCAAAAGAAAAAAGAGCTCTCCGGGGGCAATTTCTAGCGAAACATTGTTGAGCGCGGTTACATCGCCAAATTGCTTTGTTATTCCAGCGGCGCGGATTTCTTCCATAGATAGACATGCTTTAATTTCTCTCGAAAAAGGCAAGTCCAACCCAATGTAGTTTTCTTATCGCCAACCGCCATCCGGTGTGGTCAAGTTTCGTAAACAAGCTGCAAAAAATATGCCTCGCGTCGCAATCACCATCTCCGGAAAGAGTCCCCAACCCTATCGTTTCCAACTTGACACTAAAAAAGTCTCAATTGGCCGCAGCGAAGATAATGATATCACAATCGCTTGTCCTTCTGTCTCATCTCTCCACTGCACAATGGAGCGGATCGATGGTGGATATATTCTTCGCGACCGCCATTCAACCAACGGAATTAGCCTTGGTGACGATGAAATGGCTGTAATCGACCTCCGTAATGACAGCGAAGTCAAAGTCGGCGACGTCAAATTTGAATACACTCTCAGCGACGATGAGCTCGATGAGATTGACGACGAAGACTTTGTCCCTCACGCCAAAACTTCCGAGGAAGCGGCTGAAGAGCCCGAAGAGCAATCTAGGCCAAAGAAAAAATCCAAGGCAAACGTGGTCACCACACCTCGCCAACCAGCTACCCCATTCCCTCCTGCGGTTCTCGCTTCAACCAATCAGGGCAGCGGAGGCTTGTATGGCATCGCCTTGTTTGTCTGCGGAATAGCGGCATTCTATGCCGGACTTGATCACAGTTATTCCGGAAAACAGCGTGACGCCGGACGGAAAGGTGATTTCTCACTTCTTTCCGATATTAGAGACGGACGTCCTGCCCTTTCATCCGAGGAAGAGTCAAAAGAAGAAGAAGCTGAGTAGCTTCTCTGCATCGGGCCTGTGGGTTCCTCGTTCATTCCTCCAACCGGGACTTCTGATCAAACTGCACCCGGATGATACCTATGCTTACGGTCTGAGTCGCGGAGGCATTGATGAGCGCTGGTTTGGTTCGACAACCGTCACCGCCAACGAGGGCCGCGCGAAGGATGAAGGCCTTTCTTATGTCGTTGTGGGTAAGGAACGTTTCACCCTTCTTGATGCCATTATGGCATGTGGCGCGGACATTATCGGTAGGGCCATCTGGGACAAATATGGCAAATGGCCAGTTTACTCTAAATTTTTCGACAACATGGGGCCGATCCCCCATCACATGCACCAAAGTGCCGAACAAGCAGCCCTTGTGAACCAGGAGGCAAAACCAGAGTCCTACTACTTCCCGCCCCAGCACAACAATGTTGGAAACAATTTCCCATACACCTTTATGGGCCTGGAACCGGGAACGACCCGACAGCAGGTTTACGACTGCATTGCCAACTGGGATAAGGGCTACAACAAAATTCTTGAGCTTTCGAAAGCCTACAAACTACAACCCGGAACTGGTTGGCTGATTGATCCTTGCATGCTCCGGGCTCTCTCTGCACTTACGAACCGCAGTGGGATTCCGATGTTTTCGGGATGTATCAAAACCTTGTAGAAGGTCGTGAAGTCCCTTGGTCACTTCTTGTGAAGGACATGCCAGACAATAAGCATCGGGATATCGACTTCATCATCGACCAACTTGATTGGGAAAAAACTCTCGATCCAAACTTCAAGGATAATAACTACCTCGAACCTGTCACCGCCAGTCAAGGTGACGGCTTCCATGATCGTTGGATTGTTTATGGTAAGGTCGATAACTTCCAATACTTCACGGCCAAAGAATTGACCGTTGAACCCGGCGACAAAGCAACAATCACCGATAACGGTGCTTATTCGGCAATCGTGGTGCAGGGTGAAGGTAAAGTAAATAAGCTGAAGCTCAATTGTCCGAAGCTTCTGCGGTTCAACGAACTTTCCGAAGACGAATTCTTTGCAACCGAGTGCGCCGCTCAAGCTGGAATCACGTTTGAAAACACCAGCGCAACCGAACCTCTCGTTCTTCTGCGGTATTTTGGTCCGGAGGTAAATGCGGAAGCCCCTTCCATGGGAGCTTACAGGCCATAAACCGCGATGATTAATAATCTATGCCCCCGGATCAGACAAGTGCATGCGGGGCGCAAAGCATCCATCAGATTACTGATTGATGAACGTGGGAGGTGGCCACGCTTTTAACTCCTTCTCTTCTATGATACCTAGCAGCATTGCGAGTAGGGACATTCGCAATCTCTCAAAAACACCGGCTCTTCTTAGTCTGGGTTCAATTTACCTTTCGGTAGGGTTTCTCTTCTTCGCCGTTCTGCAGTCTCAATTGTTTTCCCTCCCAATTGTTTGACGATTTTTAGCGCGCTATTTTGTCGTCAATCCGCTCATTTTAGGGTGACATTTTGTCGCATCCGCGCTCAAGTTTTGGTTCACCATCAAGAAAAAAATGATCGTAGAGCTCTTAATTCTCCTTGAGATACAGCTTGAAAGTGCACAGAAATCTCAATCTTTCCTGAATCGTAGGTATTCGTTACTACGTCACCGCATGTTGGCATACTTCTAGCATCCCGCACTTCAACTATGACAAGCTCAGACACAAATAGTAGCATCACAGTTTACATGCGGGAAATCGCAAAGACCAAGCTTCTAACTCCCATGGAGGAGATCGAACTCGCTGCCCGTATTGCGAAAGGCGACGAACGAGCGCGAGCCAGAATGATTGAGTCTAACCTTCGTCTCGTTGTAAAGATCGCTAAAGACTATACCAATTACGGAGTCCCTCTAGTCGACCTCATCTCTGAGGGTAATATTGGGCTGATTCGTGCCGTCGAGAAATTTGACCCTAACAAAGGAGGGAAACTCAGCACCTACGCGGCCTGGTGGATCAAACAATCGATTAAGCGGGCCCTCGCCAACCAAGGAAAGACGGTCCGTCTTCCGATACATCTTGTCGATAAACTCGCAAGAGTCCGCCGAATTTCAGCCCTTCTGGCCGAGGATCTTGGTCGGGAACCAACAGATTCTGAGCTCTCAGAAGAACTAGGTATTCCACGAGAAAAGCTCGCCTTGCTCCTGCAAGCATCCAAACAAAACCGCTCCATGGATGAGTCCACACATGATGACAGCACCGCGAGTTTCGGAGAAATATTAGCTGACGACCATGCCATCAATCCCCTTGAAGCACTGAGTCACAAAAATGGACTCGATGAGCTCGACGTCGTTCTTGACACCCTTAACGAGAGGGAAACTGAAATTATTGGCTCTCGGTTTGGGCTCAACGGCAAAAAAGTCCTTACCCTTGAAGAAATTGGAAGAAACTTCGGAGTCAGTCGGGAACGCATCCGACAGATTCAAAATGTCGCGCTCAACAAGATGCAAAAATCTCTCACCAAAAAGAACGCAATCGCGCCTCCTAAACTTCGGAAGTCACTAGTCTAGGTCATACTTTTACATCTGACCGTCGAGCAGCCCCTTCAACTCCTCTTGGAAGCTCACTAGGTCTGCTTCAGAAGGTTCGTATCCTGGCTGATCCGGATCGATCGATGGACGGCCCATTTCATCGATGAGCCACAGACCTTTCATTCCGTCACTAAAAGTGACCGTGCCGCTGACCATTGAGCCTGGGCGTGCAACTTGATCAAGCGTAGCTGAAACGCTTTCTCCAGTTGACTTTGATGGGTCAAGCTTTGCTTCCTTCTGAACCTGTGGAGTTTCGACGACATCTGGAGTAAGCTCTTCAGGCTCCTCTTCATCGACTTGGAAATCGAGCGCCAGATCTAGAGAAAGAAATCGCGTGTCCATGTAGGTTGCATTAAAGCCGAAGTCATCCTTCAGCCGCTTTTGAACATCCGCCATCTGAGCGCCCTCGGCAACCCAATCCTTAACCATTTCAACTTGTTCCTTGCTCAAATCGGTGACGCTAAACATATCGAATTGCTAAGCGCCCAGAGTGAAAAACCCAAGACTCAATTCACGCACGATGCCACTTCTTAACGAAGTCTAGCATTTTCCTCTCCTGATCCTCGATCGATTTCACCAAAGCGAGCTGAGTTCGGCATCGATCCAAATTATGATTATCACGATGAATCTTGAAGTACTTGTCTCCTTCCAGATGGTCAGTCAAAAAACGGATTCCCGTCTCTAGTGAGATCAATTTAGCTGAAAAAGGAAGCAGATCGATCTCCAACGGAGTGAGAAAACTCGCGGCGGTCTCGAGGTAGCCTTCGACAATTGCCTCAAACATAGGGAGTCGCATCTCAACTTTGGAAGCATCAGGCTCATCCTCGGCGACAGGACTCGTAGCGCCCCGGATCAAATCTCCAAAATCGTAAAGAGCGAGTCCCGGCATCACCGTATCCAAATCAATCACACAAACCGCCTCATCAGTCTCCTCATCGATCATGACATTATTAAGTTTGGTGTCATTGTGCGTTACCCTCTCGATTAAACGTCCAGCTGCAAGATGCTCCAAAAGCACTCCGGTAATCGACTCTCTTGAGGTAATAAAATCGATCTCCTGCTGAACATCCTTAACCCGATCGCAGGAATCATTTTTAATCGCTACCATCAGCCGGGCATATCGTTCAGGAGTATTGTGAAAGCCCGGAATGGTGACCTCCACCTTTTCGATCGGAAGATCACTCACGAGATCCTGAAATGCCCCGAAGGCCTTAGCCGCCTGATAGGCTTGGCGGGTATTTTCCACCACGTCGTAAGTCCTGCATCCCTCGATAAAATTATAACAGCGCCAGATTCCTCCAAAAATGCCGGAAACACAGTTTTTGCCATCTCTCCCAGGATAAAGATTAAGAGTCTGGCCACCAAAATCCCGTTTTTTGCGAAATACCTTCCGATTGATATGATTGGTCACCCGCGCGATGTTTTTCATCACCACCAAAGGTTGGGGGAAGACGTTTTCGTTAATTCGCTGAAAAATATATCGCCGGATTCCCCCGTCCTCATTCCGATAAGCGGCTAGATAGGTCGTGTTGATATGACCACTTTGAACCTCCTCACCATCGATAAAGGTTCCCTCGATTGCAAATTGGCTACCAATTCCGGCAATATCATCTTCTCGAGTCTTCATAGGGTGCCCAAATTTACTTTAGTTCTGTTAATAATTCAAGCCACGAGTTTGATTCTCTCTCCCGAGAAAACAATAGGACTCGATGATCTAACAGACGGCTCCACTCTTCAAGATCTACCCGTTGGTCCATTATACTGTGTAGAGCTTCACCCATTTCCCCTTCTTGGAAGTAACCTGGATAATCATCTCCCAAAAGGCCCACGTTTCCTTCAATCCTACTGGCCAAAACCGGAACACCCATCGTCATCGCCTCCAGAACTGCATTGGCTCCTCCTTCCAGAGTTGAGCTATTTATAGTTAGTGAACTTTTGGCACACAGCGCCAGCGAATCCTCCCTCGGCACTCCCCCAAACCAACGATACCTTTCGTCTTTTTGCGCCCAGTCCTCCATTGTTTTGCGGGACTCCTCATCTAGAGCCTGTCCGATTTGCCAAACTTCGACATCACACCACTCCGGGTGCTGAGCTACAGTTTCAATCGTCAAAAATGGTCGTTTTACGGGCCGCAGATGGCCCACTACCGAGATCACAAACGGCGATTGGCTTGGCGAGGCTTTGATCGAAATCGGATCGAGACTTGAACGGATCACCACCGTTTTTTCACGCACCTCTTCGGGAAGCCTTAGAATCGCTGCCTCTTGTGGCACAACGATCCGATCCGCCGCTTGCAGGGCGTTGTGACCAATTTGAGAACCCTCCGGGAGTCCCTGATAGATATCCGTGCCCGTCAGCAAAGTGATCACTTTTCCTTTCGGGGTCTTCTTCTTAAAATCAAAAATCGCCGGAGCACCTTTAACGGCATGGAGGGAGATCAGAACATCAGCGGGATCGTCATCATTGCCATGCGAACCTCTCGCCTCGACGCCCCCTTCTTTCAGCATCATCACAATTCGATCGGTAGTGACCGAGTTTCCCTTCAGTTCGGACAGCGGATAAGGAGAAGCTACGCAAACCTTCATAACGGAAGGACCTCGTAGCCCTCGCGACCGTCCTTCACCATCCAGCCATTCTTAGCCAACTCGTCACGATAACGATCCGAGGCAGCCCAGTCCCTGTCCTGACGTGCCTGCCATCGACACTCGGCAAGCTTGGCGATCTCCTCCGGGACTTCGATTCCCTCGGGTTCAGGCAAAGTCAGCCCAAGAGCGGCAAGGACCGTAAAGAATCCGCGCCAATCTTCCAGGGATCTCGCTGTCTTGAGATTCCCAAAAAGTTCGCCTAGGGCCGCGGCAGTATTCAGATCCTCGTTCAATCGCTCGAAAGCACCGGAAAAAACACCCAGACTCCCCCCCTTGGCTAACTCGCGATATCCGGGGGCTGTTCGGCCGTCAGCCGCTTTCGCCAACCTCCCAAGAGCTTCGCGGGCAGCGTGAAGAGACTCCATCGTAAAGTTCAACTGCTTCCGATAATTCGCCCCAATCAGGACATAACGAACCTCCATCGGCGACCAACCTTCGTCAGCCAAATCGGCTAGGGTGTATAGAGTCCCACTCGATTTCGACATTTTCTTACCATTCACCAGTAGGTGCGTGGAGTGAAACCAATGCCGAGCAAATTCCCCGCCGCACGAGCATTTGGACTGCGCCAATTCGTTCTCGTGATGCGGAAAGACCAAGTCCTCCCCACCGCTGTGAAGGTCGAATGTCCTGCCGAGGTATTTCAAAATCATCGCTGAGCACTCGAGATGCCACCCCGGCCGACCTTCGCCCCATGGACTATCCCAATAGTTGTCACCATCCTCGTCACGACGACTTTTCCAGAGAACAAAATCAGCTATATTATCTTTTTCGTATTCGTCGGAATTAGCCCGCTCGTTCTGGGTTTTCCCCAAGTCAAGTTCACGTGTATCGAGACGCGATAACTTTCCATATTCAGAAAATGAAGCGATTTTGAAATACACCGAACCATCATCCGACGCATAAGCGTGCCCCTTTTCCACCAGTTCTTCGATCATCGCAACCTGCTCGGGAATATGCTCCACCGCACTCGGCTCGATGTGTGGCTTTAGGCAATTTAGGGACTCGCAATCAGCGTGAAACCTCTCGCGCCATTGAGCAGTGAAATCAGCCAATTCCATGCCCACCCCCACTGAATCACGGATCGTCTTATCGTCCACGTCCGTTATGTTGCGGACATGCTTGGTTTTCACGCCACCTAACTCGAGGACCCTCCGCATCACGTCCTGTATTACAAAAGTTCGAAAATTACCGATGTGAGCCGGACCGTATACCGTCGGGCCACAGCAATAAAATCTGAAGACCTTGCCATCAACCGGCTTCAGGGGAACGACTTCACGCGTTAGAGTGTCAAACAACCTCACGGCCCGAGCATTAACAACCCCACTGATCCGGGCAATCGAATTTCCCAAGATTGCGTCTCTTCTCTTTTCTGCCAGACTCCCTATATGAGCAAACGCTCCCGGATTATCTTAATTGGCATTATTCCAATCTTGGCCGTCTCGACGACAATTCTAGGAATTGGTCTTGGGGGACGCCTTCCCGGGCTTGCCGGAGAAATCTTCCGTAAGATCACCGGGTTCATGTTCACCCCAGTCTTCCTAGAGCTGACCTTTGCCTTTCTTGGCCTTCTGGCTGTTTTTTTGATCAACAACATCCGCCTCCAGAAACAAGGCGATGAGTATATCTCACTCGAAATTGAAGAGGAACAAAAAGACCAAAAACCATGAACCTTGCAAATCTTCGCGAAGACTACACCAAGGGTGGAATCAGCCGAGCTAGTATCAAGAGTGATCCTTTCACTCAGTTTGAGGAATGGCTCGAAGTCGCCCATAAACAACAGATCCCGGACGCCAATGCCATGACCGTAGCCACCGCCGGAAAAGATGGCGTAGTGACCTCTCGAACTCTACTTTTAAAAGGAATCGTCGACGGTAACCTACAATTCTTCACGAACTACCGCTCACAGAAGGCTCGGGACCTCACTGAGAATCCAAATGCCTCAATCACCATCCTCTGGAAGGAATTGGAACGCCAAATCTGTGTTCGAGGAACCGTGGAAAAGACCTCACGGCAAACCTCTGAAAACTATTTCAAAATCCGGCCCTACGATTCTCAGATCGGCGCCTGGGTTTCCGAACGTCAATCCGAGTCCATTGTGGATCGCGCGACTCTCGCAAGCCGGCAAAACGAACTTGAAGAAAAATTCCCGGAAGGCACCGAGGTTCCCTGCCCAGAATTTTGGGGTGGTTACCAGCTTACACCAAAATATATTGAATTCTGGCAAGGCCGTCAGGGCCGCCTTCACGATCGCCTTTGTTTTTTCAGATCCGGCGAAAATTGGGACCTGAGACGACTCAGTCCCTAGTTGGACACTTTCTCCTTCAAGGCTCCTTTGATCTTCCCCGGGAAATCGGTGGTCACGGATCGTGTCCCCCGATCCATAAACCACTGGGCGATCTCGGTTTCATTAACAGTCCAAACATGATGCTCAAATCCAGCCATTTGCAACTTGGCAATAAAATCATCATTGATACCAGCTCTGCTCGAGCTCATTCCATCTGCCTTCACCTTGCGCAAAGTTGTTAGAGCTTCTTCCAATGACGGCGTGAACGTGCCATCTTGATTCCGCTTCACATTGAAAAGCCAGTAGGCCTTGAAATGAGGAGCCCTCATCTTCACCGCCTGAATCACCTTGGCATCAAAACAGATGAAAATGACCTGCTCTTTTTTAAGCTGGGATTTAGAAATTTCTCTCAAAAGCGGCGGAATGATTTCAAGCCCACACTTGATCTCAATGTAGATCTTTTTCTTCGCCGGAATCGTCTCGAAAACCTCCTCGATCGTTGGAATCGAGGTCCCCTTAAAAGCGGCCCCTTTCTTAAAACCCACATCTAATTTTTTGAGTTCCGCCAAAGTGGTATTCTTAACCACCAGATTTTCTCCTGCCACCTTTTTGGTATTTCCGTCATGAATGCAAACCACTTGTCCATCCTTGGTGAGATGAAAATCGCCTTCGATCGCGTCAGCTCCCTGCTTCCATGCCAAATTGAATGCAGGAATAGTATTTTCAGGAGCCTCACCCGATGCGCCGCGATGCGCTACCACCATCGGTTTCCCCACCAAAGTAAATTGACCTAAACCAATGAAAATTATGATGTAAAAAAGGACTCTCATTGCACAAACGATGTCCTATCGCACTAGAAAGCAAAGGGTAAATTCACAAGGCTCCCTTGAGGATCAACTGCCAGCCTCTCGATGGAAGCGCGTTACCCTTCTTGCATCTCGACTGAAAATACCGGAAAGTACCGAAATGCGGAGCGTTTTCTCTTATGAGAAAAACATCTTAGAACTCTTTCTTACTGAAGAGACCCTACCCGGAAATACCAAAAAAACGCCGCATCTTGAATGCGGCGATTGGGGAAATTGATAAGATCAAAAATCAACTTCCAATCAGAGTGTTTCCCTGAAGAGTCGCTCCTTCCTCCATGCTAAGGGTCTTGGTTTTGATATCTCCCTTGAGCAAAGACTTCTCTTTTAGCTCACAACGGTCGGATGTAATTGTCCCTTCAACCTTTCCGTAGAGTTTCACCTCACCGGCCTTAACATCACCCTTAATATTGGCGTTCTCAGCAATCGTCACCTTACCCTTGTCAGAGATGATCTCGCCATCGATTTTACCGTCAACGATCATGTCATTTGAAAACTTGATTGATCCATTAATTTCGAGCCCCTGAGTGAGGATGTTGGTTGCATTTGCCATAATCTTGGATGGAGTCCACCAGCTTTCGCCACCTCTGGCAATGCCATTTTTGGGAAAGCTTTTGACAAAAAGCCCCGCAAAGAGGACCACTCTAGCGTGAGTTTCGCAAGTCAGTTCGAACCCCTCATGGAGGACCCAACTCCTCTCATGCGGAGATTTCGTAAATTACTTGATCCCTGCGCCGATCGACAACTCGAGAGCATGGCGCGTCAGAGCCAAACCCTGACTCGGCGGCACTTCGGTAAGACGATGCGTCTCTTCGCACCACTTTACCTTTCAAACGAATGTGTAAATAACTGCCAATACTGCGGGTTTTCTCGTAATAACCCCATCCTCCGAACCACTCTCACTGTTCCTCAGGTTGTCGCCGAGGCCAAACATCTTTACGATTTAGGCTTCCGAAACATTCTCCTCGTGGCCGGCGAGCACCCTAAATTTGTTTCAGACGGCTACCTTCAGGAGTGCCTCAATGCTCTAAGAGCCCTAATCCCAACTATCGGAATCGAAGTGGGTCCGATGGAGGACCAACAATACAGCGAGCTGGTCGATCACGGGGCCGAGGGCCTCATCGTTTACCAAGAAACCTATCACCAAGAAACTTACGAAGTGCTCCACACCGCTGGCCCTAAGAAGAATTTTCATTGGAGACTAGATTGCCCTGAGCGCGCTTACGCTGGAGGATTTCGTAGAATCGGAATTGGCGCGCTCTTCGGCCTAGCCAACTGGCGCTACGAAGCAATTTCGCTAGCCACTCACCTCGACTATCTACTCCGTCATTGTTGGAAGGCCAGCTTCACTATCGCTTTCCCTCGCATGAGACCCCATGCGGGGAACTATCAATACAAACCCGATCCGGAATTATCTCTAAACGAACGAAGTCTCGTGCAATTACTCACTGCATTTCGCATTTGCTTCCCTCAAGTTGGGATTGTGCTTTCGACCCGAGAACCTGCAGAACTTCGCGATTCACTCTTCCCTCTCGGCGTCACCCATATTTCAGCTGGTTCCCAAACCGATCCCGGCGGCTACACTGGCGCGGGAACCGAAGACCTTCACCTAACACTCAAGGGACTTCGGGTTGAGCTTGAAAAAGAGCAAGCTCATGACCGGGCCACCGGACAATTCGAAATCGATGACAAGCGGCCTGTCGATGAAGTCGCCCGCATTCTCAAAACACAGGGATTTGATCCAATTTGGAAAGACTGGGATCCCGCTATTCTGACCCATTTATGAACCTCACAATCAACGGCGAGACTCGAAAATTTGACGATAACCTCAACCTTCAGGCCCTCTTAGTAGTATTAGGGCTCGCTAAGAAGCCAGTGGTTGTTGAACTCAACCAGAAGGCGCTCGCACCTTCTGAGTTCGAGGACCAGAAGCTCAATGATAGCGATCAACTGGAGATCATTACAATTGCTGCTGGGGGATAGCCTGGTTCGTTCACTTGTTTTCGGAATCTGACTCGGGCTCAACTCGCTTGATGAACTGAGGGGGAGCGGCCTCATCTTTCTTCATTATCACGGTGAAGACGAGGACGCCAATAACTGCGATCAAGCACCCTAAGAAAACATAATGCATAAGTGCCATATTCCGCTGAAGCCGAACCATCGTTTCGCTCACTTTCTCCTCAGTATCCTGGACATTTTGAAAAAAGTCCTCCATTCGGATGTCAGAATCTTTCATCCGTTCCTGCACCCGGTCAAAGGTCTTCATCGTTTCCCTACTGGTTTCGTCCATACCCTTCAACGTGTTATTGAATCCGTCCATTGAACCCGCCAGACGATGATCTCTCTCATTATTGAACTTCAATTGGGTGTGAATTTCACTCAAAGTTTTGCCCACCACGTGTTGAGATTCTCTGAACTGTTCAATCCCTTGATCAAGCCCCTTGATCGCCTGCGGCAGATGAACCAGTGATTCCCTCAGTATCATATTATTCTCACTTTGGGAGTCCAATTGGCCACGAATAGAACGGACGAGATCGACCATCTCTAAATACCCTTCCGAGATTCGTGCCAGCTGTTGGTCACGCTTGGAAGGACGCTTCCAAAAAGTCCACTTGCTTAGCTTCTTTTCTGGAACAGATAGTTCCTCATGCTTGGGCCGCTCAGGCCCAAGCACCTCGATTTGATCGGTAGATTTTACTTTTTTTGTAACCAGTTCTGCCACCCTATCAGGGTCAGGAATAATTGGCTTGGCCACCTCTTCCACCTTTCCCTCAATCGATTCTTCAAACTCAGTGATATCGACCTTAAAGGCACTTTCATCATCCAGAGTCAGTTCAATATTCTCAAAGTTCGATTCAACTACCGGATAAATCTTTTCGCGATCCAGAGCGACCGGCTTGATCGAAGGATATCGCGGTTTGGCTTCAATCTTTGTCTCAGGTGCCGAAGGTTTCTCACCACTTAAATTCGGTTCGTCCAGAAACCCTTCAGAAATGGGCATAGGAATATCGGAAGAAACGACAGACTCAGTCTCTTCCTTTTCCCCATAAACCTTTGCCGGGTCCAACAACCCCACTTTCACGGAAGGCTTCCTCACCGGATAGTTGCCAAGCGTTGGCTTCAAAACTGCAGCTGCAGATTCTCCAACCGTTTTCACAACCTCCTCTTTTCCTGAGAAAGCCACTGGCTTAACAAAGGGGGGAGATGGCGAAGGGACGGGAGCTGGAGTGAGAGGCACGAAGTCTGAGGTAAGGTCAGCCTTGACTCCCCCCCCATTTCCCGAATCTCCAGATGCTGTGGTCGGCTCTTTTTCATAGTCACTCATGATCGCATTTTTTATTTGGACACACTAAAGCGCTTTCAAAAAAAACTGCAATCAATCCTAAAAAAATAATCAAAAACTACAAAATCTCAACTTTCATAAGTTTTCCATCCACCTTGATCAATATTTCACCGCGACAACGCTTGTTCACTGAGATATCTAAACCTTGCCAGTCGCACTATGTCCGCCCCTCAAAAAGCCCTCAGGAAATACTTCGGTCACGATTCTTTCCGCGACGGCCAAGAAGAGGTCATCGATTCCATCTTATCAGACCGATCTGCCCTCGCAGTATTTCCAACGGGAGGGGGAAAATCACTCTGTTACCAACTTCCCGCCTTACTTCTCGATGGGCTCACTCTCGTGGTCTCACCGCTCATCGCCCTGATGAAAGATCAGGTTGACTCGCTAGTCGCCAAAGGAATCCCAGCAGCTCGACTCGACTCCACTCTTTCGGCAGACGAAACCAATAAGCTCTACCGCAGACTTGAGAACAACGAAATCAAGCTCCTTTATGTGGCACCCGAGCGCCTCGCTAACGAAAAATTCCGAACGCGCCTTGCGAAAACTCCTCTCGCTCTGCTTGCAATCGATGAAGCCCATTGCATTTCCGAATGGGGACATAATTTCAGGCCTGACTACCTCAAGTTGACTCGTTTTTTCAGCGAACTTAAAATCCCCCGTGTCCTTTGCCTCACCGCGACAGCCACTCCGAAGGTTGCAAAGGATATTTGCAGGCACTTCCAGATTAGCCCTCAGGACCATTATCAACTTACCTTTTATCGCCCAAACCTCAATCTTGTAGTCACGCCTATCGCCGAACACGCTCGCCGTGCACACCTCCTTGAACAGATCCGAAAGTCGCCCATCCAGCCGACCATTATTTACACGACTCTCCAGCACGGAGCGGAATCCCTCGCCTCTTTTCTAAAGAGTAAAGGGCTCCCCGCCCGCCCCTATCACGCCGGACTTCGATCTGAAGCCCGCTCGGAAATCCAGGACGCCTTCATGTCCAGCGAAGTTCCCATTATCTGTGCTACCATCGCCTTCGGAATGGGAATCGACAAATCAGACATCCGTGCAATTTACCATTACAACCTCCCCAAATCGCTCGAAAACTACACCCAAGAAATCGGTCGTGCCGGACGGGATGGTAAACAAGCACACTGCGAACTACTGGCCTGCGAAGATGATCTCCGAACCCTCGCCAACTTTACTTATGGTGACACCCCACAACCCGATGCACTTCGTGCCATTCTCCGCATCCTTCTAGACCAACCCGGAGAATTTGACATCTCAACCTACGAACTTTCGCGCTCCCACGACATTCGCCCACTGGTCATTAACACCCTTCTTACCTACCTCGAACTGGAAGGTTTTCTCAGAGCCACCTCCCCATTCTACTCTACTTACAAGATTTCGTTAACACGAGATTTCGAGTATCTCTTAAACGGATTCGATTCAAATCGTCAGTCCTTTCTCCGTAAACTTTTCGACACCGCCAAGCCTGGCTATAAATGGCTCGAGCTCAACCCTGAGGAGGCAGCTACCGAGATCGGTGAGCCCAAAGAAAAAATCCTGAAAGCAATTGGCTATCTCGAAGATCTCGAAGACATCGCTGTGAAGCCATCTGGAGTTCGTCAGGGTTATCGACTTCTCAAAAAGCCCGATGATCTTCTCGCCTTGACCCGACGAGTGATCGATCTTTTTCAACGCCGCGAAAACTCGGACCTCCAGCGACTTCAGGGGGTAGTCGCACATGCGCTAGAGCCATCTTGCCTCTACGCATCTCTCCTCGATCATTTTGGCGAAGAAATGGAATCTTGCGGTCACTGCTCGCGCTGCCGTGGCGACGTCCCACCGGCGTCGCTCCCGTCATCAACTCCTCCCGAAATTACCGATGAGAACCTCAGGTTAATTCAAAACCTAATCAACCTCAAACAACCCGGTCTCCGGGCTCCCCGGGCCCTCGCTCGTTTTCTTTGCGGCATGACCTCTCCCGCCACCACTTACTCATGGTATCTCCCCGACGGAGCCCGCCGCAAACAGCGCCTGACTTCGCACGATGCCTACTCTCTTCTCGAGCTTCACCCTTTCGAATCAATCCTCGAAATTTGTGAGGCGCAAATTATCCACTGATTAACCCCATGAAAAAACTCCTCTTCTTCGCCATCCTACTTCCTGGATTTTCACAAGAACCAATCACCCGGATTGCCTGTGGTTCCTGTTACAAGCCGGAACGTGACAATGGAATTTTTAAAGCTATCGCAGCCGATAAGCCACAGACTTTCCTGTTCATGGGCGACAATATCTACGCGGACACTTCTGACCCGAAGGTAATGAAAGAAAAATACCGCAGCCTTAACATCCAGCCAGACTATGCGGCTTTTGCAAAAACCGTCCCTATTATTCCAATTTGGGATGATCACGATTACGGACTCAACGACGCTGGCCGTGATTACAAGATGAAGGAAACTTCCGCACAACTTTTCTTCGAAGCTTTTAACTTCCCAAAGCACCACGAAGCCCGAAAAACTCCCGGCGTCTATCACTCGCGGACCATGGGACCTAAGGGAAAGCGGGTTCAATTCATCATGCTCGATACCCGCTACTTTCGGAGTCCGCTGGTAAAAATTAAGAAGGGAAAACGAAAAGTTTATCAAATCGAAAAAAGTCCCGATGCCACCATTCTCGGCAAAGCCCAGTGGCAATGGCTGGAAGCTCAGCTCGAAAAGCCCGCTGAATTACGCATCATCGTCAGCTCCATCCAAATTATTAACACCGCCCACCGTTTTGAAAAATGGAGTAACATTCCAAACGAACGCACGAAGTTTTTAAAGCTACTTGGAGACTCCAGCCCGGAGCCCACCATTCTTCTTAGCGGCGATCGTCATCTTGCCGAGATCTGCCGAATACGGGCCGACGGAAAAGAAAACCTTCCTTTTGACCTCTACGAAATGACCTCTAGTGGAATGACTCATGCAGGAGCACCTAATGACCCATCTCCCCTCAGGGTTCCCGGAACCTACTCAAGAGAAATAAATTACGGATTAATCGACATCAACTGGGGAAAAAAGAAACCAAAAGTGACTCTATCGGTAAAAACACCAAGCCAGAATATCAACTCCAGAATCAACTCCGTTATCGATTTCAATAAACATTCAAAGACCAAATAATATAGAAGTAGGGCTAGAGTAGATCCAACTGATCCTCTTCCTCCTCAAACTTCACCCCCACCCCGAGAAGCCTTACCGATTTACCCTCTCCACGGCTCCACGCCAAACTAAGAAGTTCTCTATACACTGATTCATCCATTCGTCTCCCCGCCTTCTCAGCAGTAGTCTGGGTGAAATCCTCAAACTTTAACTTCACCACCCTTGATTTAATTTCCTGACTGGATTTGCGTCTCACCGCTTCCTCAACTTCGGATTTCAACTTGCGAAGAACGTTCATGAGCCAGCTAACATCATCAATGTTTTCCCGAAAGGTTCGTTCCTTCGAAAGTGACTTTCTCGTTCGACTCACTGAAACCTCCCGGTCATCACGGCCGCGACATCTATCGTAGAGTTCAAGCCCCCACCGCCCAAGCTTTTCAGCGACCTCGACCTTACTGAATCGCTGGAAATCGCCACAGGTCTCGACCCCTAAACGCGCCAAGGTTTCCTGCCCTTTCTTTCCCACTCCTTGAAGTTTAGCAACCCGTAAGCCCCGCATAAAACCATCGACATCTTCGAGCGTCACCTCCAGTTGGCCATCAGGTTTATTCCAGTCACTTGCCACCTTCGCAATCATCTTGTTCGGAGCGATTCCCGCCGAAGCTGTAAGTCCGGTCTCTAAATAAATGGCACAGCGTATTTCTTTCGCCAATGACGCCCCAGATTCAGCGCGATGACTCACATCAAGATAGGCCTCATCCAAAGAGAGGGGCTGAATAATATCAGTGTAGCGTCCAAAAATCGCTCGGATTTTTGATGATTCCTCACGGTAAACATCAAACCGAACCGGAGTTAGGATAATCTCTGGGCAGAGCTGCCTAGCCATAAAAACCGGCATTGCAGAGTGACACCCGAACTTACGAGCTTCGTAATTGGCCGTCGTCAACACCCCCCGCCCCGTGCTCCCACCGACTCCGACTGGCTTTCCATCTAGCGAGGGATCATCGCGCACTTCAATGGCCGCATAAAAGCAGTCCATGTCAATGTGGATGATCTTCCGAACCATATTAGTAATCTAGCCACGCCAAATCACTGAAACAATCGACTAATTAAATATCAAAGAAATCCTCACCAAAGGCTCCAGATTTCTGCAAATAGTAGTCGTAACCACCGGAGTATTTTTTCACCTCACCATCGGAGATGTGCCAAGTGTGTTCAGCAAGCGAACGAATGAAGTGCACGTCGTGAGAAATAAAAACTAGAGTTCCTTCATACTGCTTTAGGGCAGAGACAAGAGCTTCGATAGAAGTCAAATCAAGGTGAGTAGTAGGCTCGTCCATCAAAAGTAGATTGGGAGGATCCACGAGAAATTTCACAAGCGACAGACGCGATTTTTCACCACCGGAGAGAATCTTAACCCGCTTAGAAACGTCATCTTTTTTGAAGAGGAATGACCCAAGAATAGCACGCGCTTCATTTTCACGCATGCCACCACCAGCTTCAATAACCTCCTCAAGCACCGAATTATTTTCATTCAAGGTCATAGCCCGATGCTGGGAGAAATATCCGATCTTTGTGGTTGTCCCAACATTCCGGCGACCAGCGTCCCCTTTTTCGATCCCCGCAATCATCTTCATGAGAGTCGATTTTCCGGAACCATTCGGTCCCACCAAAACAATGCGATCTCCCCGTTCGATGTGAACATCGAGATTCTTATAAAGCACGTTATCACCATAGGATTTGTCAACATTATCAAGGGAAATCACCCGTTGGGTTGAGCGTGGTGGCTGGGGGAAATGAAAATGGAAAAGCTTTCGTGGCTTTCGCGGCTTGGCCAGACGCTCCATCTTCTCAATCATCTTAACCCGGCTTTGGACTTGCGACGCCTTCGAGCCAACCGAACGGAATTTATCAATAAATTCCTGAATGCGGGCGATTTCCTTTTTCTGGTTTTGGAAAGCCTTCATCTGCTGATCGTAGCGCTCGTCCTTCAGCTGCAGATACTTGGTGTAGTTTCCGGTGTAATTGATGAATTTTTGTTCATCAATTTCGTAAACTTTCTCGACCACACCGTCCATAAACGAACGATCGTGTGAGATGATGAGGAGCGCACCGGGATACTGCTGGAGATATTTCTGAAACCACATCAAGGAGTTCAAATCCAGATGGTTCGTTGGCTCATCGAGCATAAGGAGATCGGGCTCTTCGACAAGCAAGCGGGCAAGGTGAGCTCGCATGATCCAACCTCCTGAAAACATATTAGCAGGACGGTCAAAATCTTCCTGAGAATACCCCAAACCAGAGAGGATCTTCTTAGCCTTGGGCTCAAGTTGGTAACCATTTAACTCCTCCCAGCGATCTTGAGATTTACCAAATTCTTCGGAATCCTCCGCCATTGTCCGCATCGTCTCTAGCACCTCGCGATGCTCTGCGGTGATACCCATCGCGATTTCCATAATGCTAGCATCCCCGGGATCTCCAGCTTCCTGAGCGAGGTATCCCACCATGCCATACTCATCAAGATCAACAGTGCCTTGGTCGGCATCTTCTTCCTTTAAGACAATCTTGAAGAGGGTCGATTTACCAGCGCCGTTTGGCCCCACCAACGCAACTCGCTCGCCCCAATTGATGGTCATTTCCGAGTTTTCGAACAGGATGCGACCACCTAGGGCCTTAGTCATTTTCTTGATCGTCAACATGGCGAAGTGGATGTCGGGGCTGTTCGCTCGAGAGTCAAGAAGTTTGCGGTTACGCTGTTGAAACCTCAAAAGGTAGCAGAGAGCTACCTTTTTACGGCTTCAATCCTGCCCTCAAGTAATTTAGCAGCCTTTGTTTTTTCCATTTTTTTCAAAACTTGGTGAAATCCCTCTAAGGTCGCGAGATGATTTGGACGCAAGGCTAGACCTTCACGAAAGGCCTCCTCAGCCTTCTCCAGCTTCCCATCCTGAAGGTAAAACAACCCTAGCCGCCACTTCATCGGATAATCCACTGAAGGAGGGAGCAGATTAGAAGGACTCCCCTGCCGGTCGGAGGCAGAGCGAAACCAAGTCGCAGCCGAGAGGCGAATCGCCCCATCTTCATTCTGAGCAATCAAGCCTCGGAGTTCTGGGACCATCATCAGCAGTGTATTCATCGCCCGCGCCCAGTCGGAATAACTACTAGTCTTAGAGGCAAGCTTCTGGGTCTTCCCTAAGGCATCAACCCTGAGCAAAAACTGATCGAAGAGGGCTTTACTGCTCTTCATGTCTTTATCCGCAATCGCCATGCGGACAGCCAAGTAAATCGCAAGACAATTTCGGTAAGGCAAAGCGAGTGATTTATCCTTGTACCATTGCTCTTCTGGCAATATCTCAAGAATCTTCTGCCCCTTCTTAAATGAAGCAATGTCGCTTCGGCCCATCATAATACGTGCACCCACATTGCGACCTTCCCAGAGCAGTAATCCCGCTCCGCGCGAGAAAAGGCGCTTTTCGTCAACTTTAATTTCAGCAAGCTCCTTCCCAACCTCTTCAGCCTTTCTTTTTTCCCCTTTCATTTCATGAAGAGTCGCCAGGTAGATTTTGGAACGAATCCAGCCATCGCAATCATAAAGATTTACCTTCTCTTCATTCATGTAGGCTTCGTAAGAACTGACAGCATCATTCGCAGCTTGAATCGCAAGAGCTGCGTTACCACAACGAGCTTCGACGTGAGCCAACATGAGGTGATATGGAGGATATTTCGGCAGCAGCCTTACCAATTTTCGGGCCACTGGCAAAACCTCGCCACGAAGCTTTGAAACATTGAAGGGAGCCTCAGCCTGGCTGCTAACCCAAAAAGCCATAACCGAAAGATGGTCAGGATGTTGTTCTAGCATCTTCTTGATGCCTTCATTCGCTCTTTTCTGACCTATCAATGGTTTACCTCCGCTATCAAATCCATCTCTCTGGAGAAATAGGGAAAATAGACGAGCCTGAATATCAGCTGGATACTTTTCCGAGAGTGAATTAAAGGCCAACCCCGCGGTTCTTACACCGCTGGTCAACAAGTATCCGGCGGCTTGCGCATATCGTTTCTCCAGATCGGACCAACGGATTTTCTTTGCCGCGATCTCCAACTCCAGCAAATCAAGCATTCTATCAACTGCGGCCTTTCGTTCGGAGAAAAATTCATGTTGGCTTCCGGCCAAACTCATTGCAATTCCCCAGTATGCCATCAGGCAGTTGGGATCCAACTTGGCAGCCTCACAAAAGTGCCGATAAGCTTCAAAATCCCAAGAAGCGTTCATTCGGCCAAGTCCTTGCGCAACATGGCTAGCCGCCATTTCGGAGCTGGAGGAAATCGCCATATGCCCCTCACCCAGCGCTGCTATAACCTTTGGTTTCCCAAGTTTGACGACAACCGGGTGGATGACATCTTCTACTTTAAAATTCTCGGCAGCCACCTCACCGCAGAACCCAAGGGAAGATATCAAAAGCAAAATCTTTCTCACGCCGAAGTTCTCGGTCAATCAGACTCGATTGGCAATCAATCAATCAGGAACACAGACCCGGACTCGACAGCGCACCTCAATCTAGTCAAAACTTCTCCCATGACCATCGGCCTCATCGGATGTGGAAAAATGGGATCCGCCCTGACATTGGGTGCGATCAAGAAAGGAGTTTTTGAGTCGCACCAGGTTTTGGCTTACGACCCTGTCCCGGAATCCATTGCAGCGCTTGGCGACGGAATCTTAGCTGCTGGTTCGCTCGAAGAAGCAATCCAAGGAAGTGATATCCTCCTCCTCTGTGTCAAACCCTACCAGGTCGCTGAAATTCTCGCCAAAGTTCCTTCCCTTGTTGAAGCTCCTGACGAACTCCTCGTGATCTCGATCGCCGCCGGCGTAAAAATTGAGACCATGGAAGCCAGTTGTGAAAATAAAGCGCGAATCGTAAGGACGATGCCAAACACGCCTGCTCTCGTTGGCGAAGGCGCAGCGGCATTTGCACTAGGTGAGCAAGCCACCGGTGCCGATGCCGATTTTACGGAGAAGCTTTTGGGCTCAATCGGGATCGTATATGAAGTGAAGGAATCGCTGCTCGATACAGTCACCGGACTTTCGGGTAGCGGACCCGCCTATGTTTACACATTTATTGAAGCACTTGCCGACGGAGCCCTTCTCGAAGGCTTACCCCGCGATCAGGCACTCGCATTGGCAACCCAGACCGTTCTTGGGGCAGCACGCATGGTGGCGGATTCCGGCGAACACCCCAGCCTTTTGCGCGATCGAGTCACTTCGCCCGGCGGAACCACCATCGCAGGACTCGCTGCACTTGAGGAAGGTGCCTTCCGATCTTCAGCGATTAACGCCGTGAAAGCAGCCACCGAAAAGGCCCGCGAGCTGGGACGCTGAGTTTCACCCCCAAAAACTGCCTTTTTCCTTTCTCTTCCCATCGCGCCAAGTCAGCTTCCGATTAGACCTTTCCCATGAATATTATTGCCATCGCTAACCAGAAAGGAGGAGTGGGAAAAAGCACCACTGCGATCAATCTTTCCGGTGCTTTGGCTCAAAAGGGCACGAAAATCCTCCTGATCGATCTTGACCCCCAAGCCAATACAACCAGTGGAATCGGTGAGGAAGCGAGCTCGACGGGCTGCCTCTACCTGCCCCTTATCGGCCAAGCCCGAATCGAAGATAAAATCATCCCCACCCGTATCGACAATTTGTCTCTAATCCCGGGTGACATGGACCTCGCCGGAGTAGAAATCGAACTCGCACAAATGCCCGATTACTTGTCCCGCCTGCGCGACTTGCTCGAAAAACTAGGTGAAAAACAGGATTATGATTTTATCATCTTAGATACTCCTCCTTCGCTTGGGATCCTTATGACCTCGGCACTTGCCGCTGCTGATGAAGTGATCATTCCCTTACAGTGCGAATGGTTTGGTTTAGAAGGATTGGCAAAAATCGTCCATATCATCGACCAAATCCGAGAATCAGGATCCGGAGCCTCAGTGCAACTTGAGGGTATTCTCATGACCATGTATGACAGCCGCACCAACCTTTCGAAAGAGGTGGTCGCCCAGGTTAAAAGCTTCCTCCCAAAACAGCTCTACAAAACTCTCATTCCTCGCTCCATCCGTATCGGAGAAGCTCCCAGCTATGGCCTCACCATTTTCGAACACGATCCGCATGGAGCCGGTGCCAAGGCTTATGAAAAACTTGCTAGGGAATTTTTAAGGAGGAGAAAATAAGGATCTAGTGATATTTTGCAATGGCAAAATAAATAAGCAACAAGGATGCTGCTTGACCATTCTAGGCTCCCTCTCCATCGTCTCGGTCCTTAGGAGAAGTTGTTTTTTGCAGCTTCCTATCCCCTTTACCAAAACAACCTCTTTCCCAACCTAACTCCCTTTATGTCAGTGTTTGCACGACTTTTTGGCCTCCTGTCGAACGATATCGGAATTGATCTCGGCACAGCCAACACCCTTGTCAACGTCAAGGATCACGGAATCGTCCTGCGGGAACCATCCGTGGTTGCCGTCAAGGCCGGCACTAACGAAGTCCTTGCCGTTGGAGACGATGCCAAGCGTATGCTCGGCCGAACCCCAGGTAATATCGTCGCAATTCGCCCTCTGAAGGATGGCGTTATCGCAGACTTTGAGGTCACTGAGGCAATGCTTCGCCACTTCATTAAAAAGGTGAGCAGCAAACGACGAAGCCACCCGCGCGTAGTCATCGCTATCCCATCAGGCATAACCGAGGTCGAACGCCGCGCTGTTAAGGAATCTGCCGAACAGGCCGGGGCTAGGGAGGTTTACCTCATTGAAGAGCCCATGGCAGCGGCGATCGGAGTAGGACTGCCCGTTCAGGATCCGTCCGGAAATATGATTGTCGATATTGGCGGTGGGACAACCGAAGTCGCGCTCATTTCCCTCTCTGGCATTGTATACGCACGCAGCGTCCGCACTGCCGGTGATGACCTCGACGAATCAATCATTTCCTACATGAAACGGGGCTATAACCTGATGATTGGTGAACGCACTGCCGAGGATATCAAAATCCGAATAGGATCCGCCCATACTCTTCCCAAAGAAACCTCCATGGAGGTCAAAGGGCGTGACCTCGTCTCTGGCCTACCGAAGACAATCACGATCACCTCGCAGGAAATTCGTGAAGCCATGGCTGATCCGCTTACCACCATTGTCGATGCGGTTCGTACCACTCTAGAACGCTGCCCACCCGAACTTGCTGCCGACCTCGTTGACCGCGGACTTGTTCTCGCTGGAGGAGGAGCTCTCCTTCGTGGACTTGATAAGCGACTTCGCGAGGAAACCGGGCTTCCAGTCCACGTCGCAGAGGATCCCCTGAGCGCCGTTGCCGAAGGAACCGGAAAAGTCCTTCAGGAAATCACCTTCCTGAAACGCGTCACCAATTCCGACAATGAAAAATCCGGATTCCGGAGATGAAGCCTCTCAATTTTCTAGCTCTTATCCTCTTTGTCGCGGGGCTCGTATGGGTTTTTACGCTAAGCGAAAAATCTGTGCGCCATATTCAGCGTTCCTACTACTCAGCAATCTCCCCACTCATATCAAAAGGGAGTGAAACCGAAGCATTCGCTAATAAATTCCTAGAAGAAGTCGAACACTCCGCAGATCTTGAAAAACGGGTCGAGCAAGTGATCGAAGAACGTGATCGCTTTAAACTTATAGCCGGACGGGTGCGCGAACTTGAGGCGGAAAATAATCAGCTCCGAAATGCGCTCGATTTTAAAAAGAAAACCCAATTTGATGTGGTTGCAGCCCGCGTCATTCGAAAACAACCTCAGATGTGGGGTAAAACTATAGAGATCGATCGAGGAACCGATGACGGGTTCGAAGCCGATCCTGAATTTGACCTTTGTGTTCTTGCTTCAAACGGCGGCTTAGTGGGCCGCCTCCAGCTTTCTGGCGAGCAAATTTCATCGGTGCTTCTCATCACCGACGAAATCTCGCAGGTCTCGGCGGAAGTCGAGGGCACTAGCGAGGTCGGCATCGTTGTAGGCCGACAAACCACCTTTGGCCAGACGCCTCGTTTGCGGCTGCGCTATCTCTCTAAGACCGCCATCCTCCAAAAGGGAATGAAGGTCTACACCGATGGGCGGGGGAAGTTGTTTCCTCCAAACATTCCTATCGGAACTATCGAAGACTTTGAAGTAGGCCCCGTATACGGCGAGGC
>Ga0315322_10000661_pt1 | contig 25857 bp, 22 predicted proteins | sample M110021515metaG_FD_203461 | JGI IMG/M metagenome (GOLD analysis project Ga0315322, IMG submission 203461) | Ammonia-oxidizing marine archaeal communities from Monterey Bay, California, United States - M1 100m 21515 | ecosystem: Environmental > Aquatic > Marine > Intertidal zone | place: USA...
ACCGTCTCGATCTTTACACAGTCCTTTTGATGTTAAATATCGGATCAATGTGCCTATTACAGGTTGTCCCTTTTTATCAGTTCCTTTCACATCTATATTAGATCGTTCATTCCAGGCTTTTCTCAACCCTGGATAATGAATGTTTCGCCATACATAATTGTTATTTTCGACCTGCGTATTTTCCATGTCGTGAAAATAAACATCTCCAGAGGCGGTGCCAGATAAGGGTGAGTTACACACTTTTTCACTAACTCTGAAATAATCTTTTTTTGCCTTCCACACATACATTACACCACCAAAAACAATAAATAAAGAAGTGATAAAGCCCACATATTTTAACCAGGTTTTACCGCTGTTTTTTAGTGAATAAACGCCAAGGAATCCAACAAGAATAAACAGAATAACAAAACCTGTAGCAGATTGAATTAAATACAGAAATCCAATAAACCAAAGTATGCCTAAAAAAATTAGCACCCGATTTGATTTCTCGACAAGAATAAAATAAATTGAGATAACTAAGGCCACACAAATAAGTAAGCTTAGTCTGATATGAGAAATAAAAATAGAAATGTTGCGAACATCCGTAATATCAAGACTGGTCGGTATCCACTCTAAATAAACACCAACACTAATTAATGTACTCACCAGTGTAGCTAATATAAAAAGCCTTGCAATCAAAATGAGTTCCTTTTCTTTAAACCTTGGAATGCTCCCTAGAACAATTGGAAATAATAACAATGGAAGTCTTATTCTAAGTTCTTTCAGTCCTTCATTTATATCAGAAGTGCCTGCCATCCAGAAAACATAAATGAAAAAAAGAAATGTCAAAAGCAATGCCAGTTTATCCGCTTTAAGTTTTTGAAATTTCACCTTAAACTTACCCTCTAAAACCCAGTTCACCGCTAAAGTAATCGACGATATACTCATTAAAAATTCAGAGGTAGACAAACCAATAACCAATATGATAATGGCCGCCAGATAAATAAAATAATGAGCGCGTTGTCCTAACAAATCTTATTCTTTGACAGTTCCTGCTAATATTTGGTTATAACGCGTACTGTCCGCAAGTATTTCCATAGCTGTATTGATGTACGGATCACTCTTGACAGAGGCTTCAATCCTTCCATTTTGATAATAATACCGTGAAACTATTTCATTTTCCAATAACTCAGTAATTTCATCCTGATAACGTTGTAAATCGACTGATTTATCAGCTGTTAGCTTAGTGCGTAATGCCTCAATTTCATGCTTAGCATCTTCATAGTACTTCTCTTCTTTAGCTATATCCGTAAACGCAGACAAGTATTCTTCAGATTCGTTTTTGTACTCATAATTTTTGTCCTTTAAAAAGTTGGTAAAATCAGTGTATACCTCGTCACTAACTCTAAACGATTTTGCTGGCTGAATACTGTCGAATTTATGTCTGAAGACTGTTGCATAATCAAATATCAAAGACTTACCAATTAAGGTGCCTGTCAGCCTACTATACATGCCCGGTTCAACAACAACATCTGGATCAATACCTCTGCCATCTTTAACATCTCGGCCATTTTTAGTTTTGAAAAGCGTTATTAACGAATCCTCAACAGCTGTACCTCTTCCATCATCATTCACATCCGTATAATCTAACCGCTGTATGCACCTTCCTGAAGGTGTATAGTACTTGGCAATTGTCAGCTTCACTTTTGCATTGTATTGCAAATTTTTTGTTTGCTGCACCAAGCCTTTTCCATAGGAGTTCATCCCAACCACTACTCCCCTGTCTAAGTCTTGCAAAGATCCTGCAACAATTTCTGATGCAGACGCCGAGTAACCGTCAATCAATACCACAACGGGCATCTCCGTATTCCAGGGCTGATTTTGAGTGCTATAGGTTCTGTTCACTTCTTCTACCCTCCCTTTTGTTTCAACGACTACCGTATTCTTATCAATAAAAAAATTAACAATATTTACCGCTTCATTCAGAAGCCCCCCACCATTTCCTCTTAAATCCAAAATTAACTTATTCATTCCTTCATTTTGGAGCTTTCGTATAGCCGTTCCAACATTCTGACTAGCCGTATTTGTAAATGAATTTAGCTTCACATATCCAACTGCTGATTTTTCATCAATAATTCCAGCATATGGAACTTCAGGCAATTTCACATTTTCTCGAATCAGTTCAACAGTCGAAATCAATCCATTTCGATCAATTTCTATCGAGAGAGGAGTGCCAGATTGTCCTTTCAATAAGGAGCTTACTTCTTCGGTACTTTTACCTTTCATTTCCTTACCGTCTACTTTAATAATCTTGTCTCCTGCATGAAGCCCCGCCTTTTGAGCCGGATAGCCATCGTATGGTTCAGTAACAATGATAAATTCCCCTGATTTGCGAATCATGGAACCAATCCCTCCGTACTCACCAGTGGTCATTAATCGATAATCTTCAATTTTTGACTCCGGGATATAATTCGTATATGGATCTAAAGACTTTAACATAGCATCGAGACCGGTTTTCATGAATTTTCCAGGTTCAACTTCCTCAACATAATAGAGGTCAATTTCTTTATAGACAGAACTGAATATGCTTAAGTTCTTTGAAATTTCAAAAAGGTCTGAACTCGACCTGGCTGAAAAAGAAAAAAGAAGCGGAATCGCAACTCCTAGTAAAATAAAAGAAGCCACAATGCTTGGCTTTTTCAAGAAAGAAAATATTTTTTTAATCTGCATTACTTAACACTATTTTAAGTTCATTTTCTAAACGCGATAAAGCTACGATTATTTTATCTTGAAGCTCTTTCTGGGTGCTTTCGTTATTGTCTCGATAGAGAATAAAAAGAGCCAATTGTTTTTCTGATTTTAATACCGTATCAAAAAGGTCTGTTTTGTGAAGCCGATACGCCTCCTTAACTAATCTTCTGATCTTGTTTCTTGTAACTGCTTTTTTAAATTTCTTTTTAGGAACTGAGAACGCAACCTGTATTGGAACTGAACTACTCAGTTTTTGAAGACTCCATAACAATACAAAAGGTCCGCTCTTAATCGAATTACCAGAACTAAATAGCTGTTCCATGATAATGCTACTTTTTAAGCGCTCTCTTTTCGATAATGTAAGTTTTGTTGTCACCTATTTTATGTGGTTGACTTGTTCATGATTATTTCATTATTCTTCTACCTTCATTTCGTCAGACCGTACTTCTTTTTGTACTTGTTATACAAGTCATCTTGGTGATTGGTCAAACGCATAAATCTGCCTTGTACAAAAGCCTGTGTCAATTGATTTGTTCGCATGTCAAGCGCATCGCCTTTCGAGACAATAATTGTAGCATCTTTTCCTTCCTCTAGTGTCCCGACTCTATCCGAAATCCCTAAAATTTCTGCTGCGCTTGATGTAATACTTGACACAGCCTCCTCATAAGTCAGTCCATATGCCACCGCTGTTCCAGCATAAAATGGCAAATTTCGGGTGCCCATTTGCTCCATATCACCGGAATTATTTAAACAGAATTTAACCCCAGCATCATGCAGTATCTTAGGTAGCTTATAGGGTAGGTCAATATCTTCTTCTGCATACATCGGTAAGCTATGCAAACGCCTCAATACGACAGCAATGTTGTTGTTTTTTAAGTTTTCTGCCACCAAATAGCTATCATAACCCCCAACTAAAACCAATTGGTTCAAATTGAAAACCCTCTTGAATTCTATTACGTCTTGAATTTCTTTCACAAATTCTGCGTGCACAAAAACACTTTTTAACCCATTAAAAACAGCCCTCATTCCCTCATATCGCAGGTCTTTATCATCATGTAATCTCACGTTGTTGTATGCGTTAGCCTCTTCCATAAATGCAATTAAGTCCTGCACACTTTTATCATAATTCTTACTTTTAGTCCGTGACTTTGTTTTCCAGTCATAAGAATACATTCGAGGCCAATTAATATGAACAGCATCATCCATTTTATACAGAGCATCTTCCCAATTCCAACCATCAAAATGGACAACAGATGAAGTACCCGAGATTCGTCCGCCACGAGGACAAATTTGCCCCAAAAGCACACCATTTGTTTTAACCGTAGCAGCTACTCTAGAATCCGTATTGAATGCAATGATGGAACGGACATGTGGGTTCATTGTGCCAACCTCTTGCTGATCCCTGGTTGCTCTAACTGCACCAATTTCCTGCAATCCAAGTGTCGAATTGGGAGCAATAAATCCTGGATACACATGCTGACCAGAAATATCAATAATGGTGTCGTAATCGTTTTCTTTTATTGTGATTAAAAGTGCATTCTTCACCATGGTAATTTTACCCTTATGAATTGCAATAGCAGACTTATTTAGCGTATCTCCATTTCCTATATGAGCTTTTCCATTCAATAACAAAATGCGCATCTCTGTTAATTCACCCGGCGCATGCACTTGAGCAAGTGCCGAAATGGAAACCAGCATTGCAAAACCTACAGCTACTATTGACTTTTTTCTAATTACCATCATCGGAAAATACATTGCAATTATGAATTCTATTCTTTTTCTCTTTTATGGGTTGTGTTTCTTCACCCCCTAATTTTGCTTTAAGCATTTTGGCTATTAAACGAGTTCTTTCTGAAGCAATTTTACTCCTCTGCAGCTTATCCATATTTTTATCAAATAGAATGTAACCGTCAACTATCGTCTGTTCCGGTTTTGCATATATCGATAATGGGTGCTTACTCCAAACCACCACATCTGCATCTTTTCCCGCCTTCAAACTTCCTACCCGATCATCAATGTGTAACAATTTAGCGGGATTGAGAGTTACCATTTTTAATGCATCTTCTTCACTCATACCGCCATACTTGATTCCCTTTGCCGCCTCTTGATTCAGTCTTCTAGCCATTTCCGCATCATCGGAATTAACCGCTGTTATCACTCCCATTTCATTTAAAAGACTCGCATTATGCGGAATCGCATCTCTTACCTCATATTTGTACGCCCACCAGTCAGAAAATGTAGAACCTCCAGCGCCATGAGCCTTCATCTTATCGGCCACTTTATACCCCTCTAAAATGTGTGTAAATGTATTTAATGTAAAACCCATAGAATCAGCCACTTTCATTAACATATTGATTTCTGACTGAACGTAAGAATGACAGGATATATATCGCTCTTTGTTTAATATTTGTGCTAATGTTTCCAGTTCGAGATCTCGTCGTGGAGGAACTGTAATTGCATTGTTCTTTTTACTGGTTTTTAAAGAATTGTATTCACTCCATTTTACATCGTATGCCTTGGCCCGTAAAAAATGATCATAATAAACCTGTTCTACTCCCATTCTAGTTTGGGGAAACCTAACCGTGTTATAAGCTCCCCAATTACTTTGCTTTACATTTTCTCCTAACGCAAATTTGATAAATAACGGCATGTTTTTGTATTTCATCTCCTCGGGTGTCCATCCCCACTTCAATTTGATTATGGCACTTTGACCTCCAATAGGATTTGCTGATCCATGTAGTAATTGCGAAGTAGTTACCCCTCCAGCGAGTTGCCGATAAATATTAATGTCATCCGAATTAACCACGCTGGCTATGCTCACTTCTGCAGAAGATGCCTGGCCACTCTCATTAACGCCTCTGGAAACCGCAATATGAGAATGCTCATCAATAATACCGGCAGTAACATGTTTGCCCTTCCCATTTATAACAATGGTGCTCGCATCTACCACGTCCAGAACTTCACCAATTGCCTTAATCTTACCATCCTGCAGTAAAATATCCATCCCCTCCAAAACGCCCTCTGCTTCATTCGTCCATATCGTTGCATCTTTAATTAGAACATGACGTAAATCGGGCAGCGAATCTAAACCATAAGCCATTAATGGAAATGTAATGGCTCCCGTTTTTGATGTATCTAATTTTAGAGTTTCCGTAACCTTGGTATTCTTTTCTTTATAATCGTCTGTCTTTATTGCTGCCCACATTGCCCAGGAACCGTCTGGCAGCGTACCGTTGCCCTCCCACAAGCCACTATTTGAATGTATTGTTCCTGCCAAAGAATAGAAATCGTCCATCAACTTATAACTCAAGGCAACTTGTTTATCTTTAACCGAAATCAGGGCTTTTATTTTTTTTCTTTTGGCCACTTTAATGGGCTTATTAGTGACCGCATTTAGTACTAAATCACCATTTTTATCTACACTGTCCACCACGAAATTGTATTCAATACTTGCAGTTGGTTTTACTATAGACCCTGCAACAATAAGTGACCTGTCATTCTCGGCCACTTTCAATTTGTAGCTGCCCCTAACGTCAATCAAATCTTCAGAATTAATTAAGAACTTTTTTCCCTGAATCCAATTAGAATAGAGTACCGTTTCTTTCTCAAACAATTTTCCCGAAGTGACCAAAAAATTAGCATACATTCCAACCCGTAATCCTCCAATTAGGTCCTGAGCTCCAATCATTTTCGCAGGAATTGTTGTTAAAGCAGCTAGTGCATCACTTTCTGTGAATCCTTGAGCCATCGCCTTTTTTATATTCGATAAAAATTCACTTTTCTTTTTAATCCCATCTGTTGTTATGGCAAACTCAACACCACCTTTTACGAGTAAAGCGGGATTGCTCGGTGCCAGCTCCCAATGCTTCATTTGTGTTAAGCTGATAAATCTGGCTGCATAAGGATCAGAAACATCAAAGGGCTTGGGGAAATTAATTGGAACGATAATCGAACCTCCTGTTGCTTTAATCTCAGACATTCTTTGGTATTCATCGCCAGCACCCTTAAAAATAAATTGATACCCAAATTCGTCACCAATTGCATCTGCACGAAGGATATTTAATTTATCGTTAGCCTCAAATATTTTAGGTAATTGAATGCCTTCTTGAAATGCATCAAGGGATAGGTCTAGTGGTAGGTCATCTTTTTTATTCTGATAATAAATCCCGTCGTAAAATGTTTGTCTTAGAAGAGCAATTATTCCCATTAAGGAAGAAGGGTAAGATTGCTTGGAAGAACCCTTGGAAAAAGAAAAATGTGTCGCGACCTCAGGTTTGATAATTATTTCTCGTTCAGTGCCTTGATTTAAAGTAACCAATGAGGAAGTACCTCTTACTATTCCGTCTTTTTTATGGCTCAACACAGTACCAAATCCCATCTCCCTTAGTTCTTTGGCCTTTTTTTCATTCGTAGTGAAGTGCTTGACCGTACTGTATTCTGGCTTTACAGATTCATTCCATCCAAATGCACCTTTTTTGCGAGATTCCAATTGCGGTCCGTAACCCGTACTTTTAGGTTTCGTTTTCGGCTGTCCATAATCTGAATATATATCTATGAAAGATGGGTAAATATGCTTTCCCTTAAGATCTACTATGACCGTACCTTTGGGTAAACTCAGCACAGTACCAACCTTAACAAATTTACCATTGCGGACCAGCAATGTACCTTTAGAGCTAATGGACTGACCTAAATGCAGTGTTGCATTAGTAAAAGCATAATACGTGTCAGATTGATTCTTTGCACCATTAGTTGGGTACAAATTTCGATCTTGCGCAATCAGTTGATTGAGGCAAAAAAATGCGAGTGCGAATAGTATGTATCTCATCTTCAATTTGATTCTGACAAATTTAGCTTAAATCTGTTAAGATGTTAAATTCAATTAAATAACCTTCTTCTTGTGCTGTCTTGTTTATTACATTTGCTGGTAAATTATAGATTATGGATGCACTGATACACGCTCATTCTGGGTTAAGATGGATTTTATTGATTTTGGTTCTACTTGCCATTATTAAAGGCTTTGGTGGCATCAGTGGGAATAAACCATTCTCGGCAGGCACAAAAAAGACTGCTCTTTTTGCGATGATCACCTGTCATTTGCAATTATTGATAGGGCTTGTTTTACTCTTTACCAGTGCAAAAGTATCGTTCGAATTGGAAGGATCTAAAGTGGCAAGTTTTTTAGTAATGGAACATTTAACAGGAATGATTTTAGGTATTGCTCTAATCACAGTAGGCTATAGTACCTCAAAACGTAGCCAGGATGATAAAAAGAAACATAAGCGAATTGCGATTTGGTACACCATAGGTCTTTTGGCTATTCTTGGATCAATTCCCTGGCCGTTTATTGAACGTCTTCAAAATGGCGGATTTGGCTGGTTCTAATTTTATCAAAACGACTATAGTTACATTGTCTTTACTTGCCGGAGCTTGTAATAACGAGAAGAATTCCATCAGTACAGAGGTTGGACCAACTACTTTGGAAGAAGTAAACGTCTTGAAGCTATACATAAGACATTGTGTGGATTGCCATGGAGAAAATGGTGACTTGGGATTAATGGGTGCAAAAAGTCTTGTTACTTCAGCGATGCCAATTTCAGAACGAATTGAACTCATAACACACGGAAGCAAAAATGGAAAAATGAAACCTTTTGGCGTAGAGCATTATGGCGATCTAAACACCATAGAAATTGAAGCACTAGCCAAGTATATTGAAACTTTACGACATTAGTGGGAGATTATTTTTATACAGATAAAGAAGAAGAAACAGCCATTTTAATTGGACTGATAACGCCCGATCAAAATGAAGATCAGGTGACAGAATATCTAGAAGAGCTTGCATTTCTTGCTGAAACATCCGGAGCAAAAACGGAAAAACGATTTGTACAAAAATTGGAGCACCCGCATCCAGCCACTTTTGTAGGAAAAGGTAAACTTGAAGAAATACTTCAATACGTAAAAGACAACGAAATTGATCTCGTTATTTTTGACGATGAACTGACTCCTACTCAGCTTCGAAATATTGAAAAAGTACTTGAAATAAAAGTGCTGGATCGCAATAATCTCATCTTAGATATTTTTGCAAGCAGAGCTCGAACTGCTAATGCAAAAACGCAAGTAGAACTGGCGCAATATCAATATTTACTCCCCAGACTAACCAGGATGTGGACCCACCTCGAAAGGCAAAAAGGAGGTATTGGAATGAGGGGACCAGGTGAAACTCAAATTGAAACAGATAGACGAATCATTCAACAAAAAATTGCCTTATTAAAAGAGAAATTAGTAAAGATAGACAAGCAAAAAGCTGTTCAAAGAGGGAACCGAGGGAAATTAGTGCGGGTAGCCCTTGTTGGATACACCAATGTAGGGAAGTCCACGACCATGAATATGCTGAGTAAATCAGAGGTGTTTGCGGAAAATAAACTATTTGCGACTCTTGATACTACGGTTAGAAAAATAGTGGTTAAGAATATCCCGTTTTTACTTTCGGATACCGTTGGCTTTATTAGAAAATTACCTCACCAATTAGTCGACTCTTTTAAGTCAACCTTAGACGAGGTTCGTGAGTCAGATATCCTCGTTCATATTTTAGATATTGCCCACGGCAGCTTTGAGGAACAGTACGATGTAGTAAATCAAACACTTGAAGAAATTGCAGCAATTGATAAGCCAACCATTATCTTATTCAATAAAATTGATGCCTACACTTTTGCAAATCATTTGCCTTATGAAATTCATGATGAAAATGCCAATGCTACATCACTGGATGAATTAAAACGCACCTGGATGGCAAAAATGAACGATAAAAAATGTGTTTTTATTTCAGCAACAAACAAAGAAAACATTGAAGAATTAAAAGAGGTTCTGTACGATGAAGTCAAAAAAATTCATGTAATTCGATTCCCGTACAATGAGTTTCTATATTAAACTTTTTTGCAGAATACTAAACCATTCTCTTCTTAAAATCTTGCATAAATTTGGATGCATAAACAAAATCATTGACTTCTTTAGAATCTGTGCTCACAATAGACTTGCGATCTCCCTGCCAATAATTCTCCCCTTCGTAAAGAAACATGATGTTCTCACCTATCTCGAGAACTGAATTCATATCGTGTGTAATTACCACTGTTGTCATATTGTATTCTTTCGTAATATCTTGAATAAGATTATCGATAACAATAGCGGTTTTCGGGTCAAGACCTGAATTTGGTTCATCGCAAAAAAGGTAACGGGGATTTAAAGCAATGGCTCTTGCGATGGCTATTCTTTTTTGCATTCCTCCAGACGTTTCGGATGGATACAGGTTATTCTTATCAAATATTTCAACACGCTTCAAGCAAAAGTTCGCCCTATCCCGCATTTCATCTTTGGTCATATTAGAAAACATGCTCAATGGAAATATTACATTTTCTTCCACCGTCATTGAATCAAATAATGCGCTCCCCTGAAACAACATGCCAATCTCTTTAAAGATTGTTTTTCTTTTCCGGTTGCTCATGGACTGCATGTCTCTACCATCATAAAGCACTTGTCCATCATCCACATCGTGTAAGCCTACAATACATTTTGTTAATACAGATTTTCCGGATCCACTTTGTCCTATGACTAAATTGGTCTTTCCTGTATCAAACTTGAATGAAACATCCTTTAGAATAGATACCTCATTAAAGCTCTTGTATATGTTTCGTATTTCAATCAATGAGTAATAATTGAGTAACTAAATAATTCACGAAAAGTATTGCGATACTACTCCATATTACCGCTTTTGTACTTGCTTTTCCTACTTCTAAGCTTCCACCTTTAACATAATAACCGTAGTAGGATGATACAGATGCAATAATAAAGGCAAATAAGACTGTTTTTATCAGCGCATAAAAAATACTAAATGGTTCAAACCAATACTGCAAACCGTATATGTAATCAGCAGAAGAAATAATTCCAGAAGCCATACCAACTACCCATCCACCAAATAATCCAAGCACCATAGAGTAGATAATGATGAAAGGAAGGATAAACATAAAACCTAAAATCTTTGGTAAAACCAGGTAGTTCTTTGAATTCACACCCATAATTTCCAAAGCATCAATTTGTTCCGTGACGCGCATCGAACCAAGTTCAGATGAAATCCTGCTTCCTACAATTCCTGCAAGAATTAAAGAAATAATGGTTGGGGAGAATTCCAAAACAATCGTCTGTCTTGCCGTAAACCCAACTGTATATTTTGGAATTAACTCACTGTCTATGTTAGATGCCGTTTGAATCGTAATGACCATACCCATAAATATGGAAATAATGAATACAATCCCCATAGAATTGACTCCTAGGTTCATGACTTCATCAACACACCTCTTCCAAAAAACTTTCAGTTTGTCTGGTCTAGAGAACGCCCCTCCAAGCATCAACGAATATTCCCCTATTCTTTGAATAAAAGTCACAATAGTCTTTTCATCGCATATTAATGCGCATTTACTCCGCTAAAGTAGGTATATAAAAACGAATCTTAAACCTAAGATTCCGTACTTTTGAACAGTTAATTGAAGATGGAGCACCTAAATAATCCGTATTAATGACTTCTAATATTGTGTTAAACAAACTCAAGGACCATGTTCCTGAGGTCAGCTACGGTTACGTAAAACAACTAATTAAAAGCTACAGTATAGTTTTTTGCATTGTGAAACCCCGAACAACCAAGCTAGGTGATTACCGATATAATCCAACAACAAAAGTTCATTCTATATCTGTTAATTCAGATCTGAACAAATACCTGTTTTTGATTACTTTCATTCACGAAATGGCTCATTATCGACAAGAAATAAAATACAGGAGGAGAACTGCTCCGCACGGTAAAGAATGGAAAATAGAATTTCATACTTTGATGGCTCCACTTCTAGAAGAGTCTGTTTTTCCTAATGAAATCTCAAAACAGCTATCCAAGCACATGCAAAACCCAAGAGCAACCTGCTCGGACTCCCATTTAATGCGACTCTTAAAAGTACACGATGAGCAATATCATCTTGTGCTAGAAGACCTAAGTGATGGAGATTTATTCAAAATACACAACAAGCAAACATTCAAAAGAATCAAAAAGTTGCGTACACGCTATGAATGTCTAGATATTTCAACAAATCGAAAGTGGTTCGTACACGCTTTAACGAAAGTAGAATTTGTTAATTAAACAATGATAAAAATCTAATGCCACGTGGCAGGGATGATTACTTTCGCAATTCAATAATATTAAAACACATTAATTCTATGATTACACCTGAAATTGAATTGCGATTATCTGAAATGGCCGAAGGTCTTGTTGGCTCAGAGATAATAAAACTTGCGGGAGAAGTTAAAGCAAAAGTTGCAGCAGGTGAATCAATTGCCAATTTAACTATTGGTGATTTCAATCCTGCTGTTTTTCCAATTCCAAAAGAATTAAAAAACAACATTATTGAAGCTTATGAAGAAGGGCATACTAATTATCCGATGGCCAACGGAATGCTCGAATTAAGAAGGGAAGTTTCGAATTACATCAAAAACCGTCAGCACCTGGATTATGCTCCTGAGGAATTTTTAATCGCAAGTGGTGCAAGGCCACTTATTTATGCCGCGTACCAAGTAATAGTAGATCCTAATGATACCGTTATTTTTCCAGTACCATCTTGGAACAACAATCACTATACACACCTGTCTCATGGGCGTCCTGTCTATATTGAAACTTCAGCAGAAGACAACTTTATGCCAACCGCAAAAGATTTGAAGCCCTACATTTCTGACGCAACCTTAATAGCGCTCTGCTCTCCCTTAAACCCAACAGGAACCGTTTTTAAACGAGAAACGTTGTCTGAAATATGTGATTTAGTATTGGCAGAAAACAAAAGACGTGGTCCAGGGGAGAAACCTGTCTATGTTCTTTTCGACCAAATCTATTGGGCACTTACCTACGGAAGTACTGAACACTGCAACCCTGTTTCGTTAAGACCTGAGATGAAAGACTATACCATCTTCATTGATGGTTTATCAAAAGCTTTTGCAGCCACAGGTGTACGAGTAGGCTGGGGTTTTGGGCCAAAAAGAGTAATTGATAAAATGAAGTCTGTTTTGTCTCATATTGGTGCGTGGGCTCCAAAAGCTGAACAGATTGGCACCGCAAGTTTCTTAAGTAATTCTGATGCCGTTGACGCCTACTTATCAGAAATTAAATCTAAAATAGAATTTCGATTAAATGGGTTTTATGCTGCCATTATTCAGCTTAAAAATGCAGGCCACCCTGTAGATGCAATTCCTCCTCAGGCGGCCATGTACCTAACTGTTCAATTTTCTTTAGTAGGCAAAACGACCACTGATGGAAAACTCCTTGAAACAACGAAAGCAGTAACCAAATACTTATTAGATGAAGCCAATCTAGCAATTGTACCTTTTTATGCCTTTGGCACCGACATTGGCTCATCCTGGTATCGGTTATCCGTTGGCACTGCTTTAGAAGCTGATATCAATCAGGTTAGCAACGACCTAACCCAAGCATTATCCAAATTGTATTAATTTGCGCTTATTATGAAAGATAATTTTGCTGTAATAATGGCGGGCGGCATCGGCAGTCGATTTTGGCCAATGAGTAAAAGCTCTTACCCGAAACAATTTCATGACGTTTTAGGTACTGGAAGAACTTTAATTCAGATGACATTTGATCGATTCAAAGATATTTGCCCTATAGAAAACATACTTATTGTTACCAATGAGGATTACAAAGACCTCATATTAAAACAACTGCCAGAAATAAAGGAGAGCCAGATTCTTTGTGAACCCAGCCGTAGAAATACCGCACCATGCATCGCCTATGCTTGTTATAAAATAAAAGCAATTAATAAACAAGCAAATATCGTTGTTGCACCCTCAGATCACCTTATTTTAAAGGAAGCTGTTTTTACTGATTGTATTCACTCTGCCATTGAGCAGTCAAACAAGAACAATAGCCTAATTACACTTGGAATTAAGCCCAGCAGGCCTGATACAGGGTATGGATATATCCAATTTAGAGATGATTCGGACTCTATTCATCCGACAATTAAGAAAGTTAAAACCTTTACGGAAAAACCTCATTTAGATCTTGCAAAACAATTTTTAAATAGCGGTGATTTCTATTGGAATTCTGGAATTTTTATTTGGACAGTAAGCAGTGTTATTAGCGCCTTCGAGCAGCACTTACCAGAAGTGTCCAAACTTTTTAAAGAAGGGGAAAGTGTCTATCACACGCCTGACGAAGCTGCCTTCATCAATAAAATATATCCCATTTGTAAAAACGTATCCATTGATTATGGCGTCATGGAAAAGGCGCAGAATGTATATGTTGTTTTGTCTGATTTTGGTTGGTCTGATCTGGGCACTTGGGGCTCCTTGTACACACACGTAGAACATGACGCGGATTCTAATGCGGTTATTGGGAACGACGTAATGATGTACGACTCGAAAAGTAATATGGTGAAAATGCCTGATGATAAATTGGTTGTTATCCAGGGGTTGTACGACTATATTGTAGTAGAAAGTGACGGGACATTATTGATTTGTAAAAAGCAAGATGAACAGAAAATCAAACAGTTTGTCAACGACATAAAAACAAGCAAGGGTGAAAAATTCGTTTAAATCAATACGGTAGTAAAAAGCCTCTTCCTTTGCTTCCAATAGCAATGATGTTTCTAGAGCTAGGAACAGCAACAACCGCATTCATGTTTTGCTTGTTAATTTGAACCCAAGTCGCACCGCCATCAACAGACAAGTCTGTTCCATTTGAACCAACACTGCAATAGACCTCTCCCGCCACATGGCAAATACCCGAACGATATCCAGATCCCCCTATACCAAGCTTCCACGTTTCTCCTCCATCTTTGGTGTATGCATAACAACTATCACCTGCCGGTTCCTCCCAATTACCACCAGCAACAACCCCTTCTAATTGGTTCTTCCAAGCCATGCAATAAATTCCTTTACCCGCTTTTCCATGGGCAATAGGCGTTTCTTGTACACACCAACTCTCACCATAATCTATGGTTTTAAAAATACGTGCTTTAACACCACCCCAACCCACAAATGCAACACCGTCCCCAATGCAGGCAAGTCCAGTTCCACTTGCAGCAAAGCCTGCCTCTTCCATAGCGGGTTTTGGAAGTTGAATACTATCTATTCGAATCCATTCTTTCCCATAATTCTTTGTTTTTAGAAGAAAGTGAAACTCATTTAATGGATCACCATAAGTAAGACCATATCCATTATCCCAAAAAGAAAATCCATCCATAAAAACATTACTGTCTGAGTTAAAATAAGTCGTGTTCCATAAACTTCTATCGTCTGTAATCTTTGATTTACTAATCGACTTAATGAATCCTGGAGCACCAATGGAGAGTACAAATATTGAATCACTTACCACTTCAATATCTCTTAAATGCAGAGAGTCGACATTGCAATGAACACGCCACTTAATACTATCGGTTGACAATAAACCTTGTGCAACGTGTCCTTTTGAACCAGTAACGAATACGATTGAATGGTCTACCGTTAATCCTCGGTAATGTTGACTTGAGTCTAATAAAAAAACCCTACAATTAAGTTTTGCTATGTCTATTGATAGAGAATCGTGGCTGCTTTTAGATGAATCCTCTTCGGTTATAACCAAGGGATTATTACTGCCCGAACAGCCCATAAAAAATAAAGCTATTAAGTAAGCTACAAAACAAACTTTACACATTGGTCTAACATCTATATTTTGCAGCAAAATTAACATTTAAAATACTTACTGCTTTTCAATGAAGTGATAATATTACAAGCGTAATTGAATCAAAAAAATAGGGCTCAGAACGATTTTGAAAATTCCAATACAGCAAAAGAAAGAATCAAAATTATATTTTATCGTTTCACAACAAAATTTACCCCTTAATTTCACCTTCCAACTATAATGATTTCACAACGTAAATATTATTCACTCAGGAATAAGTACTACCCTTCTTGATGTGAATCACTGGATAATTCATTGCGGTTTAGCGTGAACAACCAATTCCACAATTTCTTATAAAAAATAAGACTACATATACCTAGACCAAATAGGATCAAAGCAGAAATACTTGATAAAAAGTCCAAAATATTTATATAATCATAAAAATTAATAAATGAAAACATGTAAAAACCTAGAGCAATTCCTAAAAATTTTCTTGGCGCCACTCTAAGAATTAAACCTAATAACATAACATGACATAACGGCTCGCTGATGATCAAGAAGACTTGGCACAAGATATAACCGAGAGTTGAACTAAAAGTCAAACATATTACGAAAGCTATACTCATTAATGTCATACCAACACCGATAAGCAAAAACTGTACTTTTTCTAACATTTTAGTGAAATGCAGAATTCCCAAAACAGCCACTGCTGTTATCGTTGCAATTGGAGTAATCGATGAAAATACCGACTGAATAGACTCCTCAATTACCATCGAAAATTCTTGGAATATTGCACTATAAGTTGCCCAATAAAGAATATTAAAACCCAATACTATTCCAGTAAAGGCAATTCCTTTTTCAACTTTAACATCTTCTTTTAAAGCTAAAAATTCAGTGTAATTAACTAATGGTGCAAGTGGCCTTGAGTATAAAAAAACCGTTGCTGTAGAACCAAGAGCAATTGGTATTCCTATCAAAGCAGCTAAAGTGAAACTGGTTTCATAAGTGTATTCTGAGGCAATGTATGGGAATAAGACAACAGAAATAGCTGCCCCAATATTAACTGCCATGTAAGTCATCATTGTCCAGCCTTCAGTAGTATGATTTCTACTAGGGAATGAATCTGCAATACCAGCAAGTAGCATTACTTTTGTAACACAAGTTCCTAACGCAATTATTCCCATATACCAATGGAAATTAACCTCATTGCCTCCAGAAAGTAAGAGAAATCCAATTATAGAAAGTACTGAACTGATAACTAGCATAATCCTTCTGCTGACTAATAAATCAGCTATGATTCCACCAAATAGTGGTAAAATAACGACTAATAAAGTAAACTGATTATATAAGCTAAAAACACTAGTGTCGGGCAGCTGCAGCACATCAATACAATACAGAATCATACCAGCCCTAAAACCGTAATAAACCAAAGAATTCAGCAATAGCAAAACAGTCATTACCGGCGGTATCATAATTCTTCTATCCATTTGAATATTACATTAAATGCGATTAAGTAATCAGAATAAATTTAAAAAAACAAAGGTGGAAGATAACTAAATCGAAGAATTAATGCTGCATTAAATGCATCGCGCAATGAAGACAGATTTTGTTTAAATCAAATTAATTGTTGATTCCAAGACCTCAACGAGTTGTATATAAGTTGTTTTTGATTCATTATTTTCTTTAAACAATTCCTCAAAATTACTTTATAAAATGATCATGTAATAATACAGCTAAGGCGGTAGCAGCTAAATTTTTTCTCAAGAACTTAGATTTTTCTGCACCGCTCTTTATTAGGATAAGAATGCAGATTGTAATTTTATAATCTTTTGATTTATAAAAGAACATTTCCATAATCTAAAACACAATAAAATTTATAACTTAATTTCATGAAAATACTTTTGATTGAAGACGATCAAAATGTGGCTTCTTTTATTAGGAGAGGTTTAGAGGAGCAAGGCAACACAGTGCTGCAAGCATTTGAAGGAACGACAGGACTAAAGTTGGCATCTCAAGATCATTTTGACATCATTATTCTTGACGTAATTATGCCAGGTATTACGGGCATTGAGGTGTGCGACACACTTAAAAATGAAAAGAAAATAAACACGCCTATATTGTTGCTAACAGCACTTGGCACAACAGACGATATTGTGACAGGTCTTCAAACTGGTGCAGATGACTATTTGAAAAAACCGTTTAAGTTTAAAGAGTTGCTAGCCCGTATTCATGCGCTACATAGAAGAGCAACAATTCACAAGAATGAAGGAAATGAAAGTCTTGTATTTCAAGATTTAGAAATGAATCTCATTTCCAAGTCAGTTAAAAGAGAAGGCGTTGAAATATCACTCACAGCTAGAGAATTTAGACTATTAGAATACCTTTTAAAAAATAAAAACAGGGTTGTTTCCAGAACAGACATACTTGAGGCTGTCTGGGAAGTTGATTTTGATATGGGAACAAATGTTATTGATGTTTATATCAATTATTTACGTAAAAAGATAGAGCATGGTTTTTCGTCTAAAATTATTAAAACCGTTATTGGCATGGGTTACGTTATAAAGGACGAAGCATGAAAATAAAAACTCGACTATCCTTAACCCTATCCATAATTGCAAGTGCTTTTTTTTTAGCTTTTGGAATTACCGTTTATTGGCTTTCTTCCAATCACCAAAAACACGAGTTTCAAATTCGACTAGAAGAGCGAGTAAATATTACTGAAAAAATATTCTTAGAGAAAGAATCTTTTAGCCCCGCAGAATTAAAGAAAATAACCAATCAATTTCTTCACAGCTTACCTGAAGAAACTGAAGAGGTAGTAGAAATTAATCCAAACAAAGAGCCTTCATTTAAATACAACTATCCGAAAGAAGTTCTAGGTAAATTACTCTCTCTTCGTAATCTGTACTTCGAAGTCGACAACTTGCAAGGAGTTAGCAAAAAGTTTCGAATTAAAGGAGCAACCTATTTGGTGATTGTAACCGCTTTAGATAAAGTCGCTTTGCAAAATTTGGTTTTTCTAAGAAATATCATTTTGCTTTTAACTTTATTCAGCATCCCTTTAATTTTTGTTGGCAGTTTTGCTATCACTAAAAGAATGCTGCTACCCATTTCTAAGAAAATCGAAAAAGCAAACACAATAAGTGCTTCTAATATTCATCAGAGACTAAAAGTGTATAATCCCAACGACGAATTAGGGAAATTGGCTATCGCATTCAATAACTTATTGAATCGATTAGAAGCCTCTTTTGAGTCCCAAAAAGCATTTATCCGTAGTGCATCTCATGAAATAAGAAATCCGGTAACAGCTATCATGGGAGAGGCCGAAATTACGATGAGCAAATCAAGAACTGCTGAAGAATACAAAAGATCACTTTCTACTATCTTAATTGAAGCAGAGGCACTCAATTCATCCGTTAATAACCTACTTGAATTATCAAAAGTAAATGCATATGATGGTAATATTGAATTTGAAAAAATTCCATTTGCCACTCTGCTAAATGAAATAAAAGAAAGTTTCGATTTTATCAATCCGACTAATAAAATCAAACTAATAATTCCTACACAAATAGGAAACAAGTTGATTTCCGTTATGGGTAATAAGAACTTACTAAAAACAGCCATAATTAACCTGTACGACAATGCTTGCAAATTTTCAACTAACCAGATAGTTAGCGTTTCGTTAACCTATGACGAATTTCGATTAAAATTGATTATCAAAGATGACGGTATTGGTATTCTAGCCAAGGATATCCATAAAATTATAGCACCTTTTTATAGAGGAAACAATGCTATTAAAATTAAAGGCTCAGGAATTGGATTGACACTAAGTTCGAGGATAATTCAACTGCACAAAGGAACACTGAAAATACAATCCGAAGTAAATTTGGGAACAGAAGTACATATTGAGCTTCCCCTACAATCTGACTAACCTACTAATTCTAATCTCTTTTTAATCTCAGTTTAATCTTGCTCTAATATGGCGTAATTAACATTGTTCTCATTTAGGTAAATAAAATGTCTAGTGAGAAAAAATATTAATTCTTCAAAACAAGCGTTTTTTAAAAATATTCGACAGGATTTACCTGCGAGTATTGTCGTATTCTTAGTGGCACTTCCTTTGTGTTTAGGTATTTCTTTAGCATCAACTAGCTATGGTAGTCAAGATGATATTGAAGGTTTTGCTGGAATCGTTTTCCCTGGTATCATTGCAGGTATTATTGGTGGAATTATTGTAGGTGCCATAAGCGGCTCTAGATTCGGTGTTTCCGGTCCTGCTGCAGGTTTAATCACCATTGTATCTTCGGCAATAATAAGTTTTGGAGGATTTGGCAATGGAGGATTTGAGAAATTCATTTTAGCAGTTGCAATTGCAGGAGTATTTCAAATAATATTTGGGCTTATTAAAGGTGGAGCCATAGCCTATTATATGCCAACATCTGTAATCAAAGGAATGTTAGCAGGAATTGGCATTACTATTTTTCTAAAAGAACTACCTCACTTTTTTGGTTACGATAAAGATCCTGAAGGTGATTTGAGGTTCCATCAATTGGATGGTCATACAACTTTTTCTGAAATTGGATATGCACTAGAAAAAGTTCACTGGGGAGCTACAATAGTAGCCATTGTCTCACTCATAATTCTTGTGCTATGGGGAATGAAGTTTATTAAGAATCATAATATTCTGGGTATGATACCTGCTCCTTTACTCGCAATATTAATTTCAATTGGACTTGCATCCTTCTTTTTGAAAGGTGACTTACTCGTAGCTGGAGAACATTTGGTGTCTGTTCCAACACCCGGTAGTTTAAGTGAATTTAAAGCACAACTTTTCTTTCCTGACTTTTCAGCTTTAACCGATACTCGTGTTTACGGAGTTGCGATTGTAATAGCTCTTGTTGCCAGTATTGAATCATTGCTCTGTGTTGAAGCTACCGACAAAATGGATCCAAACAAAAGGCACACGCCCATGAATAGGGAATTAATTGCCCAAGGTGTAGGAAACATTTTTTCCGGCCTAGTAGGTGGCCTTCCAATTACACAAGTAATAGTGCGTTCTACAGCCAATATTTCGTCAGGAGCCAAAACTAAATATTCGGCAGTGATGCATGGTGTTTTTCTTTTTGCATTCGTGTTGGCAATACCGGGAGTATTGAATATGATTCCAAGAGCTACTTTAGCTGCAGTTTTATTGTTAATTGGATTTAAGCTCGCTCATCCAAAAACAATAGTAGGTATGGTAAAAGCAGGAATATCTCAATGGCTTCCTTTTTTTACTGTAATCGTAGTAATGATTGCAAGCGATCTTTTGAAAGGTGTTGGTTCAGGATTAGCTGTAGCTTTTCTGATTATAATAATTCGACAATTTAATTTTAACCTGAAAAAGTATAAACGTGCTTACTTAGAAATCGACATAAAGAACATTTTAGAGGACGATCAAAAAAACGAAAACGGTTTTGCTATTCAACTTGAATTATCCCAACACGCCTCCTTCTTGAATAAAATTAAAATCAAACGCATACTTGATGAAATTGAAACTGGAAAAGATGTGATCATTGATCTTAGTAAAGTCAAAAAAATTGACTTTGACATCAATGAAACCATTACAGATTTTATCACATCAGCTGAATCTCGAAAGATTAAAGTAAACATAATCAATCCAGAAGTACTTAAATCATAGAATGATAAAAATTTGCACTATAAATAATTGTTATGGAAAACATTGAAGAAAAAAAAATGATTACAGGTTATAATTTTCTTGTTTTAATGGACTTTTCAGAGTCATCCTACTTAGCTTTAAAGTATGCTATAACCATTGCAAAAACAATTGGAGGCCAAATACACGTTGCCCACATAAGTAATCCTGAAGAAATAGTAACTACTGAAAATCAAAGAGTTGGGTTAAATGCCTTAAAAACTGAAGCCGAAAAAATTAATGCTAAATTATCGTCAATAGTTGAGATTATTATTGCCGAGAATGTTCAAGCAACATACCATTATTCATTCGGAAATATTATTCACGAAACGAAAAATTTGATCAGTGAAATTAATTCAGATTTGATAATCATTGGAAAAAAGAAATCGGCAAATAAATTTTCTGGAAAATTGTCAAATTACCTTGTAAATAATTTTGATGGCGCAGTATTAATTATCGATAAAGATTATGAATTTATGCCTGACACAAGAATTTCTTTGGGTTTTAGTAATAACAAGGTTCCTCCGTTTCAAAATGCTTCTTTAATTATCGACCTCGCTAAACACACTATTCCTCCATTAACCATGTTTACAGTTAAAACAACTGATGAGCCCATCAAGGAAATGGAGATTCCCAAGACGTGGACTAAATCCGAGTCCAACAACCTGAAAATTGTTAGTAAAAGTTTTCAAAATTCAAGCATCGTAAAAGGCATAATTGAACACGCATCTGAGAAAAAGAATGAATTACTCTGTTTAAATAGAGGAAAACAAAAAAAGTTTTTTGATAAATCATTGCGTAGAAAAACCAATATTATTAACGAGGTAATCAATGATACTTATATACCTATTTTAATAATGGGCCGCTTAATGACAACTTAAATTATTGTAGTACGAAAGAATTGATTTAACTTCAACGCCAAAGCTATTTTGAGTTAATGCACCATTCTATTTTTTTATTCTTTCCTATTTGATTAATGCTCGAGCACAAAATAAATACATCTACCCTTCTTAGGTTAGCTCATTCGTCACCTAATGAACGAGTTTATAAAGGCTCAGCATTGACAAAAAACTTTACTTCAAATTGAATCTAAATCAAATAACTGTACCCTCATTAATACTAAGTAAATCCATTCCATTTTATCAAAAATTAGGCTTGAAACTGATTGTTAATTCACATCCGGGTTACGCAAGGTTTAATTGCCCAAATGGTGATGCAACGTTTTCAATTCAGAAAGTCAATGCATTACCAAAAGGTGAGGGAATATTCGTCTATTTTGAATGTTCAAATCTGGATGAATATGTGGATGAATTAATAGCAAAAGACATAAAGTTTGATGAACTGCCTAATGATAAAAACTGGTTATGGAGGGAGGCCAAATTAAAAGATCCTGATGGCAATCAATTAATTCTTTACCATGCCGGTGAAAACAGATTAAATCCCCCATGGAAAATAAAGCAATAATGAAACTCATCCAGACCAACACTTTTAAAAAAAAATGAAAAAGACATTGAAATAAAAATGTTTAATCGCATTTGCAAAAAAAACACAACTGTCTGACCTAATTTTAAATATCGAAAGACCCCTAGCCCTTATTGCCTCTTTTCTTATCGTACTTGGACAAGTCACGTATTTTTTCGATGTATGGAAGAAGAAAGTGCAACCCTCTATTATGTCTTGGTACGGTTGGGCATTATTAATGGGGACACTTTGCACTGCACAATATATAAGCGTTGGTTGGGATTGGAGTTTGATGAGTATCATTACCTGCACCTTGGGTTGTATTGCAATCGGCACAGCGGCTTTACTTAAAAAAAACTACATCCTTGCCTCTAGGGATTGGTATTTCCTTTTTTTAGGCATTTTTTGTATCGTTCTGTATTTGATTTCAAATGACCCTTGGTTGACTACTATTTATGCAACTTTAGCTGACTTAATCATTGGTCTTCCAACCATTATTAAAGCATACAAAGACCCTGTGAATGAAAAAAGTAGCGCTTGGCTCTTCTCGTTAGGGAGCTGGTCGCTCACTTTAGCCATTAGTTTTCATCACGATCTAGTGTATGCTGTTTTTCCAGTCTATGTATGGCTCTATTGCACTTATATTGTTTTTCTGTTGTACTTAAAAAGAAATTAAACAAAGAGCTTTTGCTGAAATTCTTTCTACATTTTAGCTCAATATTTGTCCTTTCGAATTCTATTTTAATTCTGGTGGAGCACTTCGAATATTACAAATAAAATTATTCTCAATGCACAAAAGTTAAAGATACTTTTTACCTATTCAGACTCAATATCATTAAAAAAAAAAGCACTATTATTGATTATACTTATCAAAATTAATTCTTACTATGAAAATTGCTATTGCCGAATCCAGTATTGACGCTAATGAGTTAAAAACCAAAATCGAAGCAAAATTTCCAGATTATAAGCTTTCATTTAGAAATAGATCTTTAATCAATGTTGCTAAAACAAGCAGTATAGGCTGCACGGTCTTGGTGAGAAAGAAAAGCTTGATTATTAATGGAAATTTCCCATCCGCAGGTGGAGCTATGCTTTTTATGCTTTGCCTTCTTTTGCTTGGAATACTCATCCCTCTTATTATTTACCTTTCCGTTTTTCATAAAAAAATGAAAGCGGTAGAAAAAGAAGTCGTAGCTTTTGTGAAAGAAGAATACAATTTATCCTAAATGGGATAAATCAATTTCTAAATCACACGAAATGCAGCGACTAATTCTAACCTAAACAGTGCATTTACGAAGTTTAAGTACATCCTAATTTCAACTAATTAAACATTTTAGTAAGTTTGCAATTATAAAATTTAAACTGATTTAAAAATTTAATAATGTCTGTATTAGTTGGAAAAAGTGCTCCGGATTTTAACGCTCAAGCAGTTATAAATGGTGGAGAAATAGTTGAAAGTTTCACGTTGTCTCAATTTAAAGGGAAATATGTTATCCTTTTCTTTTACCCTAAGGATTTTACGTTTGTTTGCCCTACTGAATTATTTGCGTTTCAAGAGAAATTAGAAGACTTTAAAAGTAGGAATGTTGAAGTTATAGGTGTCTCTACTGACACAGAACAATCACATTGGGGCTGGTTGCAAATGCCAAAAAATAAAGGCGGTATAGAAGGCGTAAAATATCCTTTAGTTGCCGACACGAATAAAACAATCAGTGCTAATTATGACGTATTAGTTGGCGATTTTGGATGGGATGATAACGGCGATATGGTTGCTGATGGTGAGCTTATAGCATACAGAGGTCTGTTTTTAATCGATAGAGAAGGCAAAGTAAGACATCAATTAGTTAACGATTTACCTCTGGGTAGAAATGTTAACGAAGCATTAAGAATGGTAGACGCTTTGCAGCATTTAGAAGAACACGGGGAAGTTTGTCCGGCAAATTGGACAAAAGGAGCGGATGCGATGAATGCAACACATGATGGTGTAGCTGATTATCTTTCAGCCAATTGAATTTCATCCAATTAAAAAAATGACTTTCAAAAAGCCACTCTTAGGAGTGGCTTTTTTTGTGTTAAATTGGCAAGTAATGCGTCGTTGAAAAAATTGGATTGAATAGTTAAACGACTGCTACTTCAAGACCACTTTTTTCTCTACCGATCCATCCGAATATTGAAACAGCATAATTACACCATTTTCATAATCAATCTCTCTACCCATGACATCAACAATGCGCACTATTTCTCGATTAGATTCCTTTCCATTTTCAATGATGTCGAGCGGATTAACACAAAGCTGATCAAAAAACAGCCAAGCTTCTCGACTTGCCGAAATGTCCATGTTTCCATATGCCCCCGGCCAATCGTGGCCTCCCCCATCTACTGTATATAACCATACTTGAGAGCACGATCCGATTTCAGTATATTTATCTGAGCTAACTGTGCTCCCGTCTGCAGGGTCAATATCGGGCAATGTGCCTGATGTTGTTGTTGTAAGTCCATAACGGGTAGCCCAATAATCCATTGTATTTGGAATACTGGGATAGGCGCCCCAACCATCAATATTAGTAGGATCACCGGCCATTGGTGTAACATTATCATTCGTGCCGTGTATCTCGAGTATCGACACCTCTCTGATCTGATTGCACGTATCAATAATATGCTGAAGCATCATGCCCGCTACCGGCGCTATTCCTTTGAACGTTTCGGAGGATACACAAGCAAGCATGTACGAAAAATCACCTCCGTTTGACATCCCCGTAGAAAATACATTTTCGTTACTCAAGGAGTTTTGAGCGCTAAGTGTATCGATAAGCTCTTCTACAAATACAACATCATTTACCGTCTCACCAGATTGGAAATCATACCCAACATTCCAGAAGGTGTAATTAAACGAATCTTCCGTTCCCTGTGGGTAGCACACAGCGAATCCAAACTCCTCTGCGAGTGCGTTAAATTCGCTGTAGTCCATAATGTCCTGAGCATTCCCTCCATAACCATGAAACACCATGACCAATGGGCAGCTGGCCGGAGCAGAGCTGGCATGGTAATAAATATAGTCCCTGCTGAATCCTCCACTAGAGATCGTGCCGTATTCTGCCACGGTGATGTCAGCTGAAAGATTATCATTGGTAGCATTCGAATCCGCCGGTTGTCCATTTACGTTGCCTATGGAAACTTCTAAGCTGTACATTCCACTCGTATTGATTTCCAGTAGATCCGGATGCGAGAAACTATATGTCCCTAAAGAAGGAATGGATAGGCCTGAAATATTACTGGTGTA
>Ga0315322_10000663_pt1 | contig 25814 bp, 27 predicted proteins | sample M110021515metaG_FD_203461 | JGI IMG/M metagenome (GOLD analysis project Ga0315322, IMG submission 203461) | Ammonia-oxidizing marine archaeal communities from Monterey Bay, California, United States - M1 100m 21515 | ecosystem: Environmental > Aquatic > Marine > Intertidal zone | place: USA...
ATCAGGTTGGCCTGCAATTGCAATTAATCCACCATCACGTAATTGTTGTAATAGTTGCATGACTTCTTTTTCAACTTGATTTCGTTGTAGTCCTGTTTGTTGTGCAAATACTTCAACTAGATCAGTTACTTTACGTTGACCATTACAAGATTTCCAAAAATCAACAATGGCTTGATTTACCATAAATCCTTGTTCATGTTCATTAGCTAAAACCATAGAACCATCTTCTTGTTGTACTAATTTTCCAACTCCTTGAGGTAATGCTGTTTCATAATTAATCGGTGCTGGAGTATTCAAACCATTTGCACCCATTTCTTTAATTTTGAGTTTACCTTCTTCAGTCATTTTATCCATCGACCATGCTGGTTCCCAAACAATTTCAATATTGACATTATTTACACCAGGAACTTTTTTGGCAAATCTTGTTGCATCTGCAACTAAAGTTTCATGTAAAGGACAACCTTGTGTAGTCATTGTCATTTTAATATCAACATCGTTGTTTTCTTTAACATCAATACCATAGATTAATCCCATTTCTACAATGTTTAGAGGAACTTCAGGATCCATACATTGTTTTAAAGAATCCTCAATTGCTTGTGGAGAAACAGTACTCATATTTTATACAGCAGTTTAAAAAACAATAAAAACTTTGTATTAATTAGCTTGGAATAATTTTGGAATAGATTTCTCATAAGGTGCCATAGCCACGCCTTTTTCAGTAATAATTCCTGCAATTAATTCAGGAGGAGTCATATCAAAGGCAGGGTTAATTACCCCAATATCATCAGGGGCAGTCTTTTTATCACCAATTCCAGTAACTTCACTTCCTTTTCTCATCTCAATAATAACATCATCAGATTTAGTCTCCATATCAATAGTAGATAATGGTGCTGCAACATAAAATGGAATTCCATGTTGTTTTGCCATTGTTGCAACTTGATATGTTCCAATTTTATTAAACACATGACCAGTCTTTACAATTCTATCAGCACCAACTACGACTTTGTTTACTAATCCATTTGCCATTGAATATCCTACTGCGGTATCAGGAACTAAACTAACATCAAACCCATCATGTTTTAACTCGAATGCAGTTAATCGTGATCCTTGTTGAATTGGTCTAGTTTCTGTTGCAATTACTTTAACATTTTTTCCACTTTCTCTAGTTGCTCTAATTACACCTAATGCAGTTCCATATGCAACAGTTGCAAGTGCACCTGCATTACAATGAGTCATAATTGTGTCATTATCATCAAAAAGTACTGAACCATTTTTTCCCATAGATTTGTTAATCTCAATATCTTCATCTGCCATTTTCCTTGCTGTAGAAATTACTAATTCTTTTATTTCTTCAATTGTGTTTCCGGTCTTTGCAACATTCATGATTTTTTCTAAACCCCAACCTAAATTAACAGCAGTAGGTCTAGTAGCAAAAAGAATATCTCTCGCTTTTTCTAAATCAGAAATTAATTCATCTCTGGTATTTGCTTTACTTTGTAAAACAGCCAATCCTAATCCAAATGCACCAGAAACTCCAATTGCAGGAGCTCCTCTAACAATTAACGTTTTAATTGCATTTGCTACTTGATTAAAATCATCATATTCAACAAATTCTAATTCATTAGGTAATTTGGTTTGTTCAATCATTATTACTTTATTATTCTTCCACTCTACGGTTCTCAAAGATGAATCAATTTTAATAGAATTATTCATAAAATTGTTCTAAAATTTACCCTATTTTAACGAAAGACTTTTTCTGAATTAATTAATTCTAACAAATCAATAATGTTTTCAGTAGTAATATTTACAGGATTATTGTCTAAATGCTTTTTATCTAACTGAATAATTTTTGCAGCATTAAACAAATTTTGACGTAAATGAATTGAATCAAAATGAAAATGTTCAACTAATTTCTTAAACCTTTCATAAAATTGAGAATTATTGAATTTATGAGCTACAGTGGTAGTAAATGCTAGAGCATGTCCATGTGAAAAACCTTCATTAGAAAAAACATAAGATAAAGCATGTCCAAGGGTAGTACCAGAATTTCCAAATCCCAATCCAGAAATCATAGCACCGTAAGCTAAATCAGTATACTTTTCATTAATTATTGCAGTTTCTAAAATTTGGAATGCTTTTTTACAAAGAAATTTTGTATAAGTATTTGCCATTTTACTATCAAATGATTCAGAACATTGAGCACAAGCATCAATTGCAGAATTTTTTATTATATTAATTGGTGCATTTTTTATAAAATATGGATCAATAATTGAAATATCAGATAATAAATTATCATTATGAAAACTAGTTTTTTTACCATCAATTTGCAATACAGAAATTCTAGTTACTTCACTTCCACTTCCAAATGTTGTTGGAATTAAAATTTTTTTAGTTTTTAATTTATTTCCTACAAATTTTGCTACATCTAATGAACTCCCTCCACCTAATCCAATAATAGAAGAAAAATTTTCCCGGTATTCAGATAGAATTTTTTCAACAGTTTCCATAGAAGGGTTTGGTTCAACAGAATCAAAAAGATGATAATTTTTAATGTTAAGATAATCTAACCAGCCTCTAGATTTTGCTCCAGAAGAGGTGATTATAAGAGAATTTTTTTCAAATGAGAATTCTTTAGTAGAATTCATTCCAAATATTATTCTATTAGGCTGGGTAATCGTATACAATGATTTTTGTTAATTTGAATATTCTTTATAAGTACAATACTAAAAGACGTGATAATGTCCAATAGTAAAAAATTAAGAGAAATTTTGGAAGTAAAATCTATTTTGAAAATAGGTGGTGCATTTGATGCATTATCTGCAAAACTTGTAGAAACAACTGGATACGATGCAATTTGGGCAGGAAGTTTTGCTATTTCAGCAACTCATGCATTACCAGATGCAAGTATTTTAACAATGACAGATTTTCTTAAATCTGCTGAAAATATGGTTGATGCCTGCAACATACCAATAATTGCAGACTGTGATACTGGATTTGGAGGACCAGCTAATGTGAGTCATGCAGTAAAAAAGTATGAAAAAGCAGGTATAGCAGGAATTAGTATTGAAGATAAAACTTTTCCAAAACAAAATAGTTTGTTAGAAAATTCAAAACAAGATCTCTTATCAGAAAAAGATTTTGTAGCAAAAATTATTGCAGCAAAAGAAGCTAAATTAGATGAAAACTTTATGATAATTGCACGCACAGAAGCTTTGATTGCAGAAAAAGGAATGGATGAGGCAATAAGAAGAGCTAATGCATATGAAAATGCAGGTGCTGATGCAATTTTAATTCATTCTAAAAAAAATACACCCGATGAAATTTTTGAATTTTCAAATAAATGGGAAGGAAAAATCCCATTAGTAGTAGTTCCTACATCATATCCATCTGTAAAAGTAAATGAACTTGTTTCACATAAAATAAAAATGGTTATTTATGCAAATCAGTCTTTACGTGCAGCACATAATATAATGTTAAAAGTATTAGAAGAAACACTTGAAAAAGAAAGTTTAGATCAAGTTAATACAGAATTATCAACTATGAATGATATTTTTAAACTTCAAGAAATGTATAAAATTAATGATCAAGAAAAAATGATCCAAAAGAACTTAAAAAAAATGGGTTACATGAATTGAATGAAAAAACACAAAGACAAATTTTTAATATATTAAAGAAAAAAGGAGTTAAAAATTTTGTAGGAGTACCAGATTCAACAATGAAGCATTTTATTGATGAAGGACTAAAAAAAGAAAAAATTTTGATTACAACCAGGGAAGAGGAAGCAATAGGAATAGCAGCAGGCATGAGTATGTCAAATGAAAAATCTTTAGTATTTATGCAAAATGCTGGATTTGCAAATTCACTTAGTACAATTACATCACTGATTAAACTATATGAAATTCCAATGATTTTATTAATTGGATGGAGAGGTTTTCTGAAAGATGATGCACCAGAGCATGAAAAGATAGGAGAAATACAACCAAAATTAATTAACATTATTGGTTTAGAATCAAAAATAATTGATGATAAAAATTATAAAAATGTGTGTGATTGGGCGATCATGAAATTAAAAGAAGAAAAAATAATTGGTTTAATCATAAAGAGAGATTTCCTTGATTAGAAAAGAAGCTGTAGAATTAATTGCACATGAAATTGGCAATCAACCAATTATTTCAGCAAATGGATTTATGAGTAGAGATTTGTATGAGACAAACGAAAAAGAAAGTAATTTTTACATGATTGGATCAATGGGGTTAGCATCATCAATAGGATTAGGAGTTGCACTTAAAAATAAAGGGAAAAAAATTTATGTTTTTGATGGAGATGGGAACATACTAATGAATTTAGGATCATTGGTCACAATTGGTTCATTAAAACCAAAAAATTTTATCCATATTATTTTTGATAATAAATCCCATGAATCAACTGGAGGTCAACCAACAAATTCAAAAATAATAGAATTAGAAAAAATTGCAAAAGTTGCAAAATTTAAAACATATAAAATTTCTAAAAAAGAACAAATTAAAAAAGTATTTTTTAAAATAAAAAAAGAAAATGGGCCAATTTGCATATTAGTAAAAATAGAAAAAAGTGATGTTAGAAGTATTAGAGTAGATATCACTCCACCAAATATTAAAACCAGATTTATGAAATCATTGAAATGAATGCAATAATAATAGCAGCAGGTTCAGGTAAAAGAATAAGTGATGAGGTAAAAAATATACCAAAATCAATGGTCAAAATAAATGGAAAACCAATTATTGAGCATCAATTATCAGTTTTGAACAAAGCAGGTGTTACTGAAGTTTATGTAATTACAGGTCCACATAGTGAAAAATTTAATATAAAAAATGTAAAATATGTTAAAGATGAAAAATATGAAAAACATGATATTTTAGGTAGTTTAATGGAAGCAAAAAAATTTTTAGAAAAAGACACTTTAGTTTTATATTCAGATATTATTTTTGAATTAAAAATTGTTGAAAAAATTTTGAGTTCAAAAGAAGATATTTCAATTGCAGTAGATATGAATTGGGAGAAAAATTATAAAGGAAGAACAGAACATCCAAAATCAGAAGCTGAAAATGTAGAATTAAACAGTAATGAAGATATAATTAAAATCAAAAAAAATATTCAAAATACAGAAAATAATGTAGGTGAATTTTTAGGAATTATAAAATTTAGAAATATGGGTAGTGAAGTATTTGTTAAAAAATATGATGAATTAATTAAAAACAGTAATGGTTTATTTCATGAAGCACCATCAATTTTAAAAGCATATGTTACAGATATGATTCAAGAATTAATTGATTCAAATATAAAGATAAAACCAATTTTAATTTCTGGAAAATGGTGTGAAATAGACACTATGCAAGATTTAAAAAATGCTGAAAAAATATTTTCTTCTTAATTACGTTTATTAATTAAATTTTGTAATTCATCCCACAAAACTTTTTCAATTATTTCACCTGTTGCAATTAAATTATTATTTTCGTTTGGATCTAACTGAAGATTATAGAGTTCTTTAGTACCATTGTATTCATTAAAAATTAATTTCCAATTAGATGTTCTAATTGATTTTGTATTTGGTTCTTTTGGAGGTGCTTTATCTTTTAGAGGATTACCAGTTTCAGAAAAAGCATATTTTTCAGAAATTGAACGATCACTAATTAAAGGCAATAAAGATTGACCATCTAAATCGGAACTATTTTTATCCAATGAAATATTCAGTAAATCTAGAATAGTAGGCATGAAATCAATTGTACGGATTTGATTTTTTACTTCAGTGGAATTAGAATCAGGAATTAAAAAATATGTAAAAGTTCTGAGAGTATAATCATAACAAAATGCACCATAAGCTCTCTCACCAATTTTTTCACCTACACTAATTCCATGATCGGACATTACTAAAATTATGGAATTTTTATCAAATTTCAATTGACTTATTTTTTCTAAAATTTTACTTAAATAATTTTCAGCAGATTCAAATAATTTATCATAACGTAATTCATTTTTAGATTTATTTGAAAAGAACTCATTACTAAAATTATCATATACTTTAAGAACTTCATTCATTATTCCAGTATGAATTTTACTATAGTGTAAATAAAGAAAAAAATTTTTATCATTTAAATTTTTTTGATGCATATCATCTAAAAGATTTGAATGGCGTTCAACTAAATTATCATTCAATTCATCATGAACTACATAATTATCAAAACCTTGTTTTGGAACAACTAATTGATTAATTACATCAGCATAAGTTTCATAATTATTTTCTTTTAGATATTCAGTTAATGTTTTAAATTCATTTTTTTTAAATTGAAAAGTAGACCAATAACTATTAGTTCCACTACGAGTTCCATAACAACCACTAAAGACGGCATGCATTGCAGCAATTGTGTGAGGTCCATAAGTAATGGAATTTGAAAAGAATATTGATTTAGATTTTAATTGATTAAAAATAGTTGATTTTTGGGCTCTATCAAGTCTTCCACCATCTATCATTATAATAATTACATTTTTTTTATTCATGATAAAATATTAATTTCAAATTATCTAATTTTTTCCTTTAGGATCAAACCATTGAATAGTTTCAGATATAGCTCTTTTTGCATTTTTCTTTCCAACGATAGAAAGTTCTCGTTGAGAGTCACCAACAATTTTTCCACCAATTCTTAAAATCAAAAGTTTTCCATTCCCTCTAAAATTATGTTTGATGAATGGTTTCAAATATAATGAATCATTGGGATTGATTGTTTCAGTGAAGGTTTGATTATTTAATTCCCAAGTTAATGAAACAATGCTATTTCCAATATTATACACATATTGATGTAAACCAGATTCTAAATCTAAATTAGAATTATTATTATCATTTACTTTCATTTCAAAAGATTTTGAAAATGGTAGTGCAGAAGTTGCAGCTAATTCATGGAATTCATACGAATCATTATTTTCTGGATAAAACCAAGTTTTGCCTTCATTATGAAATTTTACAATCACATTATCTTCAGTTTTATCATTTGGAAGAAGATCTCGTATGTTAATTGTTAGTGCATCTGCTAATTTTTTTAAATCAGAAATAGATGGTAATTTTAATCCATTTTCAAATGATTTTAGATCATCTATTTCAATTGATGAATTTTTAGATAATTCTTCTAAAGTGAAATTTGAAATATTTCTATGATAATTTAAGATTCCACCACTAGCAGATTCAGTAGATGAAAAATCCAATGCAAAGTTAGAACCAAGTTCAACAGATAATGCAGATAGTTCTTGTTGAACATCTCCAGTAAGTTTTCCACCATACGTAATTGCTAAAATTAAACCATTTTCTTTTGATCCTTTTCTTGTTGCAAAAGAATGACGAGTAAATGGTGTAATATACATAGAATCACCAGTATTCATTATTGCTACTTTTTTCTCACCATTTGGAGTTTGATAGTAAAAATTTACTTCGCCAATAAAATATGTAAATTGATGCATAAAATGACCATTATTCCACTGAACATCTGGATTTACAGGATCATTATTATCTATAGTGCATAATTCAAGAATCCATTCTGGTCTAAAAGGTGCAACTGTACTCATTGCAGTATCTCGATATTCATAATACGGTTTTCCTGCTCTTTCCATAATTCTACTGGATTTGGAAGATTCTTCAGCCTTCATTATTTTAACACCTAATGAACAATCATCTCTAACAATATAGAAATCTCTAGCATTCACTGGCCAAATTTTAATTGCTTGATTTACTAGTTCAGTTGTAATTGGTTGCTTTCCTTCAATAATTAATTGAATTTCATTTAAGGGAATATTCAGTTCTTTAGAAGCATCTTCAGGACGTCTTTTGATATCATTTAAAATACCTAAAAAATTTCTTCCAGATTTAATTTGTTCTGAATTTACTGAAGTATGCTGCTCTTTTTGCACAACATGATTTTTAAATTGAGATAAATAGTCTTTTCGGAGTTATGTACAAAGAAATCATTAATCAAAGTAATAAACAAGAGGATAAGATCCAATTTATTGAAAATTATCAAAAGTTTTAGTTCAGTTGCAACTGGTGAAGGAATTTCTGGAATAATAGGCAGTATATTTTGGTTGTATTTAGCATCTGTACTCACTGTAAGTAATTATGGAGAACTTCAATTTTTCATTGGAATCGCAACTTTCGGAGTAGGTTTGTCTCTATTGGCACAAAGTAACACAATTGTAGTTTATGAAATAAAAAAACGAGGTCTAAGAGGAATTTTATTTTTAATTAGTTTCATAATAGCAGGAATAGTTTCAGTAATTCTATTTACAATATATTCAAGATTAGATATAGTATTTCTTACTTTTGGAATGATTTGTGCAGAAATGGGAATGGGTTATTTGATGGGAAAGAAATTATTTGTTAGATATAGTATATTTTTAATTTCACAAAAAATATTGATGTGTTTATTAACAGTAGGATTATATTTTTTTATCGGTATAGATGGAATTCTATATGGAATCACAATTTCATATATTCCTGTAGCTATTCTAGTTTTAAGTACTTTTAAAAGTACAACATTGGATTTACCATTATTAAAAAATAATTTTAGTTTTATTTTTTATAATTATGCAGAAAGATTAATTGTTTTTTCTAGAAGAAATCTAGATAAAATTATCATTATGCCAATTCTGGGATTTGAAATTCTGGGAGAATTTGCTCTAGGATTTCAAATTTATTCAATCATGATTCTTTTTGCAAGTATTTCATTTAAACTGCTATTAATGAAGGATGCAGAAGGTACAAGTTCAAAAAGAATGGGCATAGCAGTTTTATCAATATCAATTATTATTTCAATACTAGGTATTACAATTGCACCATCAATAGTTCCCACAATATTTCCCCAATTTACTAGTGTAATTGAAATTATTCCTATAATGAGTTTAGCAGTAATTCCTAATACAATTATGCTAATATTTTCTTCAAAGTTTATAGGAAATGAAAAAAGTAAGTTTATTTTTATTGGGACTGTAGCATATGCAGTTTCTTATTTATTATTAATCATCATTTTAGGTTCAACATTAGGAATACAAGGTCTTGCGTATACTTTTCTAATTACTTCTTCAGGATATGCAATTTATCTAATGTTAATGTATAAAATTCAAGATTTAAAAAAAAATAATGTGTATTAAATATATCCAAGTTTTTTTAATTCATCTTCAATTATTTTTTCTTCATCTTTAGAAAATTGTTTAGGTGTAATTTCAATTGAATCTTTTTTTAAATTTTGAATTAAATCCTCCATTTGTTTAACTACAAGATTATTTTCTAATGCAATATTTTTTTCTTCAAGTGGATCATTAATCAAATCATAAAGAGTGACATCTTTAGACGGATTATTTCTAGATCTCCAATATTTGTATTTTGAAGTTCTAATTCCAATTACTTTTCCATTTACTTTAGGGGTTTTAGAATTTTTGATATATTTTGCCCCTGTTTCAATATAAGTCGGGATTTCTTTCACATTATTATCTAAAAATAAGGGTTTGAGACTTTGTCCATCAACTAGATTAGCATCATAATCAATTTTTAATACATCAGCAATAGTTGGAAAAATATCAATTTGTCTTACCATTTGATTAATTTGTTTGGGAGAAGTACCATACCCTGAAAAAATTAAAGGTATCCTAATAGTTTCATCAAATAAATGATTATTACCTCGACCACTTAATGCTATAAGTTCTCTTTCAGTGTGAGTGTTTTTTAAAGAACCTAGTTCTTTTTTCTCTTTCAAATTTTGATAAGCATAATAAATTTTAACAACTAGAGGTTCTAATAAAGGAAATAATTTTTTACCTTTTTTTAAAATTGAATTGCCTTTTGGATGAACTAAAGGATCTGTTTTATGTAAAAGATAATCACCATGATCAGAACTAATTACTACCAAAGTATTTTCTAAATTAATTTTTTCTAAAAATTTTCCTAACCAAGAATCAATTGCAGAAATCATCCTATCATGTTTTGTTTCCCCATATTTTTCTGAATCAAATTCAGAAGGCATTTTAAAAGGAGCATGTAAATCCATTAAATGAATATAATATAACCAAGGTTCAGATAATGTTTTATCTAATTTATCTACTATTCTATTACCTAGTCCTCCAAATAATTGAACCCAAGATTCACGTTTACTGTACACATATGGATCATTTTCAACTAATGGTTTTGTAATATTAAGAAAAAAAGAACTATCTGGATAAAGAGTGTATACGTTATATCCAGCATTTTTTATAATTTCAAAAAATGTTTTGAATTTAGAATTAGAAGTGAATAAAGTAATTCCTGTTTTAAAAGGAAATAAAGATGTAAACAAACTTCCTAGACATGGTCCAGTGATATCAGATGTACTAATTGTTTGTGTAAAAGATATACCATTTTTTATTAATTTATCAAAATTAGGTGTAACTGAACTTTTTTTAGAACCAAATATTTTATCCGCACGTAATGAATCAATTGTGATAAACAACACATTAGGTTTCATATCTATAACGAATTTATTTAATTATATCGGGATTATAAATTATATTAAAAATTTACTCAGTTATAATTAATTTAAAGGATTAATAAAAAAATAAGAATTATAACCATATCATTTAGCTGTTAGCTAATTGATTACACAAAATAATTTAGAAAAATTTGATACAAAAAAAGTACATAAAATTTATGATATATGGCCTAAAATATCTCAAGAAAGTTATTTTTCAGATATACCTGAAATTAAATTAAAAAAATGTTCACATATCATATTTGCTGGAATGGGTGGTTCTGGAACAATTGGAGATATCTTTTTTTCAATTTTATCAAAAACAGATACTCATGTAACGGTAGTAAAAGGGTATAATTTACCAAGAACTGTTAATGAGGAATCATTAGTGGTAATTACAAGTATTTCAGGCAATACAATAGAAACAATTTGTGCATTAGAAAATGCTAGAAAAATAGGTGCAAAAATAATTGCATTTTCAGATGGTGGAAAAATTAAAGATATTTGTATAAAAAATAATATTGAACATAGAAATGTAAAAAAATATCACTCGCCAAGAGCATCATTTACTTCATTTTTGTATTCAATGTTACGAGTTCTAAAACCAATATTACCAATTAATGAATCAGATATTTTAGAATCATTAGAAAAATTGGAAATAATTTCTAAAAGAATTAATTCAAATAATCTCTCCATGTCCAATCCTTCCATACAAATTTCTGAATGGTTAGATAATTTTCCAATTATTTATTTTCCGTTTGGTTTACAGTCTGCAGCAATTAGATTCAAAAATGCAATACAAGAAAATGGAAAAACACATGCAATGATAGAAGACATCATAGAATCTTCACATAATGGAATAGTCGGATGGAATAGAAAAAGTAGTTTTCAACCAATTTTACTTCAAGGAAAAGATGATGTAAAAACAACTAAAGAAAGATGGACAATTCTAAAGGAATTTTTTAAATCAAAAAATATAGAATATAAAGAAATTATTAGTGAAGATGGAAATATTTTAACTAAAATTATTTGTCTAATCTATGTTCTCGATTATTCAAGCATATTTCTTGCAATAAAATTAAAAGTAGATCCTAGTCCAGTAGTGGCAATAGATTTCATTAAAGAAAGACTAAATTAAAAATAGGAATCAATGGTACAACATTTATCAAATGAAATGGGTTTAAAAAAATATGAAAATTCTAATTACTGGTGGAATGGGATTTATTGGATTACATCTAGTAGACTATCTTTTGAAAAAAGGTAATAAAATCATAGTTTTAGATAATTTTTCAAATTCTAATAAAAATTTAATTAAGAAAATTCAAAATAAAAATTTAAGAATAATTGAAGGAGATATTAGAAAAATTGATGATATAGTTAATTCAATGGAAAATCAAGAAGTAGTAATTCATTTAGCTGCAAAAATATCTGTCAATGAATCAATTGAAAACCCTAATGAAACATTTGATGTAAATGTTAATGGAACAAAAAATGTTCTTAAAGCTTGTAAAAAAAATAATATTAAAAAATTAATTGTAGCATCATCTGCAGCAGTATATGGAGAAAATACTTCACAAAGTAAATTAAAAGAAATATCAAAAACTAATCCAATTTCACCATATGGTGAAAGTAAATTATTAATGGAAAATGAAATAAATAAATTTCAAATAAAGAATTCAAACTTAAAATGCATAATTTTAAGATTTTTTAATATTTTTGGAAAAGGTCAGTCATCAGAATATGCAGGAGTAATAACAAAATTTATTGAAAAAATTTCAACAAATGAATCAATTGAAATATTTGGAGATGGTTTACAAGAAAGAGATTTTATTTCAGTAGATGATGTAATTGAATCAATTCTTAATGCAATAAAAAATGGAACAGGTGGAACATATAATATTGGAAGTGGAAAAACAACTACAATTAATGATCTTGCTAAAGTAATAATTTCTATATCTAAAAAAAATATAAAAATATCTCATTTGTCTCCAAAAAAAGGAGATATAAAATTTAGTGGAGCAGACATTACTCTAGCAAAAAATGAAATCAAATATTCTCCAAAATTTAATCTTGAGAAAATAAAAGAATTACTTTAATAATAAAATACAATAATCAGCCACAAAAATTAATTAATTAATTCACTAAATATAGAAAAGAAAGCCATTTTACCTTGTTTTAAAGAAGAAATCCATGAAAGTAGTAATCACAGCTGCTGGCAAAGGAACTAGACTCCTACCTATGACAAAAGAATTACCTAAAGAAATGATGCCAGTATTTTCAGAATTAAATGGAAAAAAATATGTTTTACCATTATTACAATTAATATTTGAGCAACTTTTTGAATCAGGAATAAAAGAATATTGTTTTGTGGTAGGTAGAGGGAAAAGATCAATAGAGGATCATTTTACTCCAGATAATTATTTTCTAAAAAATACTTCCAAAAAAAATAAAATTGAAATTGTGAATTTTTATAAAAAAATTAATAATGCAGATTTATTTTGGATTAATCAAAATGAACCAAAAGGTTTTGGAGATGCGGTAAGAAATTCAAATAAATTTATTGGTAATAATGATTTCATTGTACATGCAGGAGATGTTGCAATAATAGGATCTAAAATACATCCCGTTAAGAGATTGATAGATGCAGGTAAAGATAAAGATGTTTCTGCAGTATTATTATTTAGAAAAGTGGATGATCCTGAAAGACATGGAGTTCCAACATTAGAAAAAATTTCAAATAAAAAATTTATTGTAAAAAAAGTTGTAGAAAAACCAAAAAAACCATCTTCAAATTTAGGACTAATGCCAATATATTATTTTAAACCAAAAATATTTGAAAAGCTAAAAAAAATAAAACTTGGAAAAGGAAATGAATTTCAATTAACTGATGCAATTCAAGAATTAATTTCCAGTGGAGAAAAGGTCTTAGCAATTCCACTTCTAGATAAAGAGAAAGTTTTAGATGTTGGAACTGTTGAATCATATATGGCATCCCAAATCACATCTTTTAGATACGTATGATTTTTAATCTCAAGTTCTAAAAATAGAGTATGAAGATTGGAATTGTAGGGTTAGGTTTTGTAGGATTAACATTTGCTTCAGTTTTAGCAAATAAAGGCTATAATGTAATTGGAGTAGATACGGATAAAATAAAAATTAAAAATATCAAATCTGGGAAATCACCATTTTATGAGCCACAATTAGACAATATTCTTAAAAATGCATTGACTAAAAAATTAATTCTTTCTGAAAATATTGAAGAAATTGTAAATGAATGTGATTTTATTTTTTTAACATTAGGAACACCAATAGATAAAAATGGAAATATTAATTTAAAAATAATTTTAAAGGTATCGAAAAAAATAGGTGAACTGTTATTAAAATTAAAAAAGAAGCCAATAATTGTAATTAAAAGTACAGTCGTACCAGGTACTACCAGTAATAAAATAAAAAAAATATTAGAAAAAAAATCTAACAAAAAAGTAGGTAAAGGATTTGGATTAATTACAAATCCAGAATTTTTAAGAGAAGGAAAAGCTGTACATGATACATTAAATCCACATTTAATTGTCATTGGTAGTAATGAAAAACAAGATTCTAAAAAATTGGAAAAATTTTATAAAGAAATTCATAATGAAAAAATTTCAATTATTCTTACAAACAATACTACTGCAGAAATTATAAAATATGCAAATAACTCATTCTTAGCAACAAAAATTAGCTTTATCAATAACATATCTAATTTATGCCAAACATTGCCAGGTACAAATGTTGATGAAGTAGCAAAAGCAATTGGAATAGATCCTAGAATTGGAAATCAATTTTTGAATGCAGGTCCAGGTTATGGTGGATCCTGTCTTCCTAAAGATATTCAAGCATTAATTGCTTGTCAAAAAACCCTAGGTGTTGAATCCACATTACTGAATGCAGTACATCAGACAAATATTTTACAAATAAAAAAAATAGTTGAATTGATAAAAAAAACACTTGTTAATCTAAAAAATAAGAGAATCACAATTTTAGGGCTATCATTTAAAGAAGAAAGTGACGATATAAGAGAATCAAGATCAATCAAACTAATAGAAATACTTCTTAAAGAACAATCTACTATAATTGTTCATGATCCAAAAGCAATTAAAAATACTAAATTAATTTTTGGAGATAAAATTACTTATAATGAAAAAGTTGAAGATGCATTAAATAATTCAGATTGTATTGTACTTATGACACCATGGAAACAGTATTCAAAACTTCAAAAAATAGACTTGAGAAAAATGAGGAAGAAAAATATCATAGATACAAGACGAATTCTAAATATACGTGGTTCAGATATTAATTACATAGGATTAGGAATAGGTTACTAATATGAATAAAAAATTAATTTCTAATGGTGAAAATTGAAATGTCAAAACTAAATCTTTATTCAATTTTTCATGGAAATTTAAATTATTCATCAATATCTCCAAAAATATATGATAAAATAATTGATTCATGTTATTGGCCAGTTCTTGATCTAGTAAAAGAATACAAATTCAAATCAGGTATAGAATTTCCATTAAATACAATATTACAAATAGAGAAAATAGATCCATTATTTTTAGAGGAATTAAAAAAATTAATTAATAAAAACAAATTTGAAATGATTTGTTCAAGTAAGGAACAAGTTGTTTTCCCATTAGTCCCAAAAGATGTAAATAAAATAAATTTAGAAATTGGAAAGAAGGAATTAGAAAAAAAATTTAATACAAAAATTAAAACTGCTTTTATAAATGAACAATTGTTTAGTTCAAGTCTAGCTAAATTATATGTCGAATCAGGATTTAAAAATATTATTACTATATGGGAATGGGCTAGTAAAATTTCTCTTCTAAATAATAAACAAAAATTTAATCCAAAAACTATTTCAACGGATTTAGGAAATTTGAATGTAATATGGAATAGTTACATTTCATATCAAAAATTTCAAAGATATGTAAACGGTGAAATTGAAAAAAATGAATTTTTTGATTATATTATAAAAAATAAATCAGAAAATATCTCATGTTTTCCATTTTATGGTTCAGATATGGAAATTTTTGGATATAAAAATCCAGTTTTAGGTTTGGAGGGTACAGGTAAAGAAATAGATAGATTTAGAGAAATTTTGGATAAAATTGAAAAGGATGATGAAATAAGTTTTATTTTACCCTCAGAAGTACCAAATAATTTTAAACCAGATGGAGAAATTAATTTAAAATCAGCAAGATTTTCCATATTAGGGAAAAAACAGGATAAATTTACAGTTACACGCTGGGCAACATGTGGTAGAGACAATAGTAAAAGTAATTCATTATGTTACAATGCATTAAAAAAAATTAGAATACTTTATGGAATTAATGAAGACAATGATGAAAGGAAAAAATTACTTTCAGAATTATGCGATTGTTGGGGAAGTGATTTTAGAACTCATGCTGTTGAAGAAAAACATTCAAAGTTCAATCATATAATAAGTGTATTAAATGAAAAATTAAATGATAAAATAATAAATGAAAAGAAATTAATAAAAAATAACAAAGAGGGAGACATAGTAATTTTCAACCCAAATGATTCTGATTGGAATCAGTTACCAATTGAAATTGATTTAAGATTTGATTCAAATAAAATAAACAAAGAATTTGATGTATTAAGTAATGATAAAAAAATTATTTCCCAAATAGAAGATAAACAAAAAAGTAAAGATGGAAGTTTACGTAGTGTTAAATTAGTAATTCAACCATTTATTAAATCACGTACATCAATAGTAATCAAATTAGTTGAAAAAGTAAATTACCAAGACAAAATTTCTATAGAAAATAATTCAGCTTCTACTAAAAACGTAGATTTGGAATTACTTGAAAAAAGAGGTGCAACAATTTCAAAATTAAAATTTCCACAAATAAATGAGAAATCATTATTAGGATTTTTAGAGCATGGAACTTATGAAGATACAAAACTATCACCTGATTTTTATTCTGGTCACACTGTAGCATTTGATAGAAATACAAATAAAATCACAGATCTAGGAAATTCAAAAATATTTGCAATTGAAACAGACTCGCCTATACGAAAAATATTATTTTCTGAAGTAAATTTACCAATAGGGCATCTCAAAAAAATATACTATATTTACGAAAATGAGCCTAGAGTAGATATTAAATTAATTTTTGATTTTAAAGAATTTAAGCCTGCATCATTCAGAACTGGGATTTTAACATTCTCGCCATTAGCATTTAACAAAGATGAGATAAGCTATACTACCCATAATGGAGGAGAAATGATTGATCATAAAATTACAGAAGAAAATATCATGCAGGATGAATCAACGGATCCAAGATTAACTAGTAATGGGTGTTTAGGAAGTACTGAAGGAATAATTGATTTTGGAGACAATGAAAAAGGCATAACAATATTTACAGATAAATCAGATTGGTATTCAGTACCAATGATAAACTATCAACATATAGATAAAGAAAAATTCTTTTTTAGAATTAGTAATAGTTTTGCAGAATTAGATGATACATCAATGACATGGTGGAAAGGAAGAAAAGAAATTAAATTTAGTGTGTTAGGAAGGAAAGAAGATAAAAATGAAAATTTTCAAAAGTGTAAAATGATGTTTTTGGGTTTAGTATGTATTTCAAATAATGATGAAATTAGGGTGAGTGACTAATGACAAAAACAGCAATAGTTACAGGGGTTGCAGGATTCATAGGTTCCAATTTAGCTGAAAAATTACTAAATGAAAAATATAAAGTAATAGGAATAGATTGTTTTACAGATTACTATTCCAAAAAAATCAAATTAAAAAATTTAAAAAATTTAATGAACAATAAAGAATTTAATTTTATTGAAGATGATTTAGTTTCAATGAATTTTGATTCTATATTTAAAGAGGATGCAGTATTATTTCATCAAGCAGGTCAACCAGGAGTAAGAGCAAGTTGGGGTGAACAATTTGAAACATATGTAAAAGATAACATTCTTGCAACACAAAAAATTTTAGAATATGCCAAAAAAACAAACAAATTGAAAAAAATTGTTATGGCATCATCATCATCAATTTATGGCAATCAAGAGGGGATTATGGAAGAAAATTCAACACTACCAAAAACAATTTCGCCTTATGGAGCAACAAAGTTGGCTTCAGAAAATTTAGGTTTTCTCTATTATGAAAATTTTGGATTGCCTGTTACTTCATTAAGATATTTTACAGTGTATGGTCCAAAACAACGCCCAGATATGGCATTTTTCAAATTTATTATGGCTAATCTTTCAGATCAAACAATAGAACTGTTTGGAGATGGTTCTCAAAAAAGAGATTTCACATTTATTTCAGATATTGTAGAAGCTAATATGAAAACATTGGAAAATAATGTTGAAGGTGAGATTTTAAACGTAGGAGGGGGTAGTGTTAGAACGATTAATGAAGTATTAGAAATAATTAGTTCAGAAACGGGGAAAAAAAATAAAATTATTTTTAAAAATAAAGAAAAAGGAGATGTACATAAAACAGAAGCAGATGTCAAAGAAATTGAAAAAAAATTAAACTTTAAACCAAAAATTTTGTTAGAAGAAGGATTACCATTAGAAATTGAATGGTTAGAAAAAATTAAAAACGAATATCAAGAGATTTTAAAATAAATAAAAAATATTTTTGCATATTAACAAGAAACCCACTTTCCATTAGATTTCAAACTTCTATTTGCAGATTCTATAACAGAAACAGATGGAAAAGTATTTTCAAAAGTAGGTCTATTTTTAGAAATATTTTTCAAAATTTTATTTTTATTTATAATGTCAAAAGAATCAGAAAAAAATTGTACAACACTATCTATTCCATATCCTTTAAAATGATATTTTTCATCAACAAAATAATTTTGATTAAAATAAGGATTCAAACTTTCTACACCTTGATTAGATATAACTTCAAAACCTCTATTTTTTTGATCACTTTCAATTCGTCCCTCAGTTCCAATTACTTTAATGGATTGATAAGATACTGCAGAAGTTGTTTTAGGATCTACCCAATTACATAGAATTGAGGATACAAATTTTTTCTTTTTATATTTCCATTCAATTAAAGTTTGAATTGAATCAAATGTATTTGGGTGATTTTTGTCTAAAATATTTTTTTGTCCTATAGCCATTACTCTAATAGGAGTTGCTCCAGTAACAAAATTAATTATATCAACATAATGTACTCCCAAATACTGAAAAATATTTGTAAATTGAATCCAAGATTTGAAAAGTTTTTCTGGAATTTCTTTATGTTGACTGTATTCTACATGAAAATATTGAGGTAAACCAATTTTATTTTTTTCTACCATATCTTTTAATTTTAGATTTACCAAATCATATCTTTTATGAAAATCAACAACGGAAAGTAAATTATTTTTTTTAGAAATTTTAATAAGAGATTTTGCTTCATTAGTTTTAGAAGTTAATGGTTTTACAACTAAAACATGCTTAAAATTTTCTAAAGTATATTTTGTCATTTCATAATGTAAATTATCAGGAGTGGCTACAATTACAACTGTATTTTCATCAGATTCATCAATTGCTTTTTTATAATTAGAACTGGAATTATTTTTTCTATTAAACCAAATACAATTTAATTTAACTTTAGTTAATGTTTGAATATTTTTTAATTTTTTAGAAAAAACTTTTTCAGTAGCAGAATTTTTTGAAACAATAGTAATTTTATTGATTAATTCTTTTCTAGTTGCTTCAATTAATGAAGGTAATATAGTTCCAAATCCAGAAGTATTTTTTCCACAAACATAAGCTCCAGATCCAATTACAATAACATTAATTTTTTTCATGATATTTCAAATTTCACCTGTTTAATTACATTATTAGCTATACTAATTGCTTTTTCCATGGTATCTCCAGATGTAATTACATGCCCAATTCTTTCTGGATTATTTTTAATTGGATGAATTTGATCATTGATTTTAATTTTAGAATTTATAAAAATATCATACACGCCTGGAATTGTCATTGATTTTTCAATTCCATGAATTGATTTTAATTTTCCAGTAGGTGGAAAGAAAAATCTTTGTACAGCTGCTTTGTTAAATTTTGGTTTCAAAAAATCCATATCAACTTTTTCACCTAAACTCATTTGAATTAGTGGTTTTAAAATATTAACACCATTTGATAATGGAACCATATCTGATGCAAATCTCCCACCACTTGTTCTAGCTGCCATTTCTAGAACTTTAGGGTAACCATTATCTAATATTATATCACCTTTAGCAACACCAAAATTAATTCCTAGAGCTTTAATTGAATCTTCAACAACTTGTATAACATCATTTTTTTCTTTTGATGTTAACATACTAGGTATACTATGACCATTTTCTATAAAATAAGGACTAAATTTTTCATCCATATCATAATTTCTATCAGCAAATCCAGTAGTAATTATTTTATTATTAATTATTATAGATTCTGTACTAATTTGTGGTCCACTAAGAAATTCTTCAATCAAAACAGTTTTTGATTTTGAAAATGATGTACATTCATGATAAATTTTAGAAATATTATTAATTTTTTCAATTTTTATAACTCCTCTTGATCCTGCATTATCAATAGGTTTCATTACTAATGGAAATACTAAATTTTTAATTTTTTCTAAAATTTCTTCGATGGATGAACCATAAATAAATTTTGGAGAAGGTATTTTATATTTTTTAAAACACTCAATTCTCATTTTTTTATTTGTAGCAATTTCAGCAATATTTGGGGATAACCCAGGTAAATTCATTTTTTGAGCAACTCTAGAAACAATATGAGGTATTTCTATTGCATGAGTCATTATACCATCTACAGAATATTTTTGAGCAATTTTACATATTTCTTCAACATTCCTAATATCCCCAACTATAGAAATATCAGAAATTTTTAAACCAGGAGCATTAGGATTAGAATCAAGTGCAATTACTTCATAACCTAATTCATGTGCAAATTCAATAACAATTTTTTGTTCAATTCCAGCACCTAATAATAATAATTTTTTCAATTTAACAAATTACACATATTTAGAAATATAAATATGCACAATAAATGATAACAAAAACTGCATACATAGTCATAAAGAAAAAGGGGATTAAATAAAGAGAAAATTAATCTAAAATAATTTTTGCCCAATCAGGTACAGGCAATTTTTTAATTTCATTTTGAATATCTTCAAAAGTATCTACAATATCATCACATTGATGAAATATCTTAAATTGTAAAGAAGCAATATCTTTTTCTTGTTTATTACGAAGTGTTTCATCTTCCAGATATAACCACTCTATCCAAGCAGCTCTAAATTGACTTTTTAAAATTTCACATTTTTGATCTTCCATATGCATTTAGAAAAAAAACACATAATTAAAACTTTAATTAATTAAAATTAATGGATATGAAACAAATAGAATCATTTATAGAAATTCAATCAGATGAAAAAGGATTAGGAGAAGAAATTTTTCAGACTGAAAATGAATCTAAAATAAATTTAGGCAAAGGTATTACAGTGTTTAAAATTTCTGTAAAAGATAAAGAAATTCAAATGAAAATTTTAATTATAAAAGATACAAATTCATATAAATCAAACATCACGCCTACTATACTTGGAAATATTATTTCATGTTGGATGGTCTATAAATTAACAGGTAAAAAAAATATCATGAAAATTGATGGGGTAGAAATATCTAGTAAAAAAAATTCCGTTAGAAAGTATTTTGAGAATAAAATAGAAGAATTATTTTAAAAATCAGTCATATTTTTTAATAATTTTTTAATTAATGATATATTTTCTTCTGTTAAATTATTTGTTTTTTTTAATTCAGAAATAGTGTTTTGAAGCATTAAAGTAGAATCGTTACAGAAAGTTTTGATATGAATTAAATCATCACCCTCTGATATTCCTTGAGTCTTATACAAACTTATAAAAAAACTTTCTAAAGAAATAAATTTTATAATAAAATCAGATTCAAGAAAAATAAGCAAATTTTTAAAATCTTTTTTTTCAATTAATTCTATAATTTTTTCTAAATCAAAAATTAATACTGAAAATAAATATCCTAATCTAAAGGAATCATCAATCAATGTTTTAGTTTGAAGAGAAATTATCATGTAGACAACCCACGAAACACCATATTTATTTATAAGTAGTTAGTCCAATTTAGATAATCAATTTATAATATGAAAAATGGATAAATTCAGTTTTGGAATTATCACAAGATGGGATTCAAGTAAAACAAGGAACAGATTATTATCCTCAAGGTGATGTTATTGGAAAAATTCATCGTGGTAGATTACAAAGATGGGTTGCGCATAGAAAAGACAATAAAGCCTATGAAACTTCAACAGTTTTACCATTTCCACCATATCTAATTTTGGAGCCTACAAATGTTTGTAATCTTCAATGCCCATTTTGTCCAAGGGAGTTAACTGAAAAATCTAGAGGTTTGGGTTTTATGGAATTTGATGTTTATAAAAAAATTATAGATGAAGCAATAGTGAATAATGTTTATGGAGTTACATTGTATATGCTTGGAGAACCTATGTTACATTCAAAAATTGTTGATATGATAAATTATGCAAAAGAAGCTGGAATTCCTGCAGTAAATTTGAGTACAGCTGCAACTACAAATAATCTAGATGAATTACTTGAAACAGAACTAGATGATCTAATTTTATCAATTGATGGTGCAACTAAAGAAATGTATGAAAGAATGAGAGTTGGTGGAACTTTTGAAAAAACAACATCAATTACATCAAACTTTTTGGAAAAGAAACGAAAATTAGGTAAAAAGAAACCATATACAAGAGTTCAAATAATTAGAACAAAAGAAACTGAAAAAGAAATCATAGATTATATAAAAAAATGGTTACCATTAGCTGATAGTGTTTATGCCCATAATTTAGATGGAATGGTACCATGGTTAGGTAATGTTATGATGACAGATAATGAAGAAAAAGAAAAAAATGCCAATAGATTACCTTGTACACAACTTTGGAAAGTTTTAAATGTATTTTGGAATGGACAAGTATCTTCATGTTGTCACGATGCATTAGGAGATATGGTATTAGGGAATATCAAAGAATCATCTATGAAAGAATTATGGAATAGTAAAAAAGCAAATGAATTTAGAACAAAACATACAAAAAATGATCTTGAAGGTACAATATGCAAAACATGTACTGAATGGGATGTATGGTAACTAATAATATAACGAACTTGGAAGGATCACAGGATCTTTAAATAATATTTCATCATGTGTTAAAATAAAATTAATAAAATCAGAAACATGTTTAGGTTTTAATGCTTTATCTTTTTTAGGTACAATTTTAGGATCATTTTTAACATTTTTCCACATTTCTGTATCAACCCCTCCAGGACAAATGGAAACAACCTTTATTCCAAATGGATGTAATTCATGAAACAATGATTGAGCAAAACCTAATTGGCCAAATTTTGATGCACAGTAAGCAGAAAAATTTGCTGCACCATTTCTTCCAGAATTTGAAACAATATTAATAATATAACCATTTTTTTGTTTTTTCATTATAGGAATAATTTCTTTACAACATAAGAAAACACTTGTCAAATTTGTATTAATTATTAGATTCCAATTTGATAAAGACATTTGTTCTGCAGTGCCAATATATGCAGCTCCAGCATTGTTAATCAACACATCAATTTGATTAAATTTTAATTTTATTTTTTTAAATACTTTTTTAATATTAGATTGAGATGTTAAATCACATTGAAAAGTAGATATGTTTGAAAAAATGCTCAATTCTTTTTTTACTTTTTGTAAATCAGATTGAGTTCGTGCAAGAATAATAATATTAGATCCCTGTTTTGCTAAATCAGTACATGTAGATTTACCAATCCCCTTTGTTCCTCCAGTTATCAATATGGTTTTATTTTTTAGATTCATTTCTGTATAATATCACTAATCGTTACAATAAATCCATTTCTCATGTTTAATAACGATTTTTTTTTCAACATCTACACCTAATAATAATAATTTTTTTAATTTTCTTTTTAAGTAATTTAAAGGAATTAGAGATATAAATAAGATAAATCAAAAAAATAAAAAGTACATGAATGAAAATCATTTTGGTAAAATTATTCTCCAAAAAGAAAATATCAACTTGATAGATTGTAAAATTTGTAAATTTATTCATATTAATCCTCTTCCAACAGAAGAAGAATTATTAAAATTTTATCAAAAAGAATTTTATCAAAAAGTTAAACCAACATATCTTAAGAAAGATGAAGAAGAAATACAATATTGGAATATGTCATATGATGAAAAATTAAATATTTTAGAAACAAAAAAAATTAAAAATAAAAAAATATTAGATATAGGATCAGGTGGAGGATTTTTTTTAAGAAGGGCAAAAGAAAAAGGATGGAATGTTTTAGGAATTGAACCTTCATTAACTGCAGCAAAATATGCTGAAAAACATAAAATACCAACAATCAAAAATTTCTTTGAAAAAGTAGATTTTAGTAAGCAAAAAAAATTTGGAGCAATTCATATGAATGCAGTTTTAGAACATAGTAGATCTCCAAATCAAATATTAAAAATAGCACATAATATTTTAGAAAAAAAAGGAATGTTAATTGTTGAGGTTCCAAATGAATTCAATCCTCTCCAATTAATTGCTCAAAAAAGCTTAAAAAAAGATGAATGGTGGGTTGTTCCAAAAGAACATCTGAATTATTTTAATTTTAAAAGTTTATCAAAATTATTAAAAAGAAATGGATTTGAAATCACTTTGAAACAAGCTACATTTCCACTAGAAATATTTCTATTAATGGGATTTGATTATATTAATAATCCAAAAGTAGGATTAAAAAAACATCAGGAACGTATGAAATTTGAACAAAATATGAATAGTCAAAATGCTCAAGAATTAAAACAAAAAATTTATCAAAAATTTGCTGAAATTGGAATTGGTAGAAGAGCAATAATTTATGCAAAAAAAGAAAAATAAAAATTATTTTAATCTAAAGTTCATTATCATCATCTTCAAATTCTTCATCATCTTCACATTGTTCTAATTCGATATGACTAGGTATTCCATCATCTTGGAAAAAAATCTCAACACAGATAGTTGTATCCAATGTTGAAGCTAATGTTTCAGCTAAATCTTTTGGAAAATTACCCAATCTTCCAGGTTCAGCAGAATAACGATATTCAGTGATTTGCTCCTCATGATGAAAATCAATTTCAATATCACCATTGGTAAATTTTCTAACTTTAATTACTTCACCAAATATACTAGTAGTCAAAATTAATTTCCTTGTTTTGAAACATCATTAGTAAGATTTTCAGCTAATTCCTCATAATGTTGTCGAGATTTTCCCAACTCATTTAGTTGAGATTTTTCAATTCCAGAAAGTTCTTCATCAACTTTTTTAGAAACATGTTGTAATCTTGCTTCAGCCATCATGAATAATTTATTATTTTCTTTCCACAAATGTTCTGTAATATGATCAACGTAAAGTTGCATATCAACAATTAATTTTTCAGAATTTCCAGATGAAAGATAATCTTTTGCAGATATTTCCATTTCATTTCCAATTTCTCGTGATCGTTGATGATCTATCAACATCATAGCAATAGGTCCCATGTTTGTAGGCATTCCAGCTTGTTCTAATGCTGGAAATAATGATTTTTCTTCTTTAGTGTGATGACATACATCAGTAAAATTCTTTGAGAAATCAATTACAGGAAGCAAAATAAAATCAGGAATTTGTTTTTTATCATTTAATAGTTGAATTGTAGATTGCATAGCTTTGATTACTTTTTCAATTAATTCATGATCTTTTCGAAGTGATGTAGTAGACATAATTATAAAAAATAAAATCCAATATCTATATCTTTTTAATAAAAATAATTAAAAGATAGAAATTAGTTAACGAGTATTCGTTAACATTGGGTTTAACGATTAGATAGACTGTTTGCTTTAACAAATGCCCAGATTTTTTTGGTCATCTCACTAGGAGCGATTGGTTTCTTTCCAAATACTTTTTCTACAGTCTCTTGACGACCTGCAAAACTAATGGCGTATCCTCCAAATGCTGGTTTCTTTGCTTTTGATTTAGTAGCAGCCTTTCTTTTAGGTGCAACTTTCTTTTTTGTTGCAGCCTTTCTTTTAGGTGCAACTTTCTTTTTTGTTGCAGCCTTCTTTTTTGTTGTAGCTTTCTTTTTAATTGCCAATTTCTTGTAATTTTATTTGAGATAAAGTATAAGAACTTACACTTTG
>Ga0315322_10000664_pt1 | contig 25799 bp, 22 predicted proteins | sample M110021515metaG_FD_203461 | JGI IMG/M metagenome (GOLD analysis project Ga0315322, IMG submission 203461) | Ammonia-oxidizing marine archaeal communities from Monterey Bay, California, United States - M1 100m 21515 | ecosystem: Environmental > Aquatic > Marine > Intertidal zone | place: USA...
CAATCGACTTTGACCAATCGACTTTGGCCAATCGACACATGGTCAAAGTATTGTCATATCAAGATGACGGCTACAAACTGATATTTGGGCATGGAGGCCACGACGGATAACATGCCGGCACAATTTTTCCAGAGTCACTAAAATTGGCGATGGAGAGGTTGCGTCCAACCAACTCCCCGAACAACTGCCTGAATACAACCGCGTCCCAGCGGCGTCACACGCGTTTCATCGATGGGACTCGATCGCCACACAGCACACCAGCCACACAGCACACCAGCCACTCAACCATCCTGCAGCATCTTTTTTGACCCATGCCCGACCCGTCCGAAACCTCACTCGACATCCAGTTTTCGGTGCCTTTTGTGCATCGATTGCGAGTCACCGATGATGTATCACGGGAAGACTCTCACCAGCTGTTGTCGGTAATCGAAGCAGGCGACGGTGAGCGAGCCAAGGTTTTATTGATTGCGGAGAGATCGCTGTCCGACCCCACCAATCGAATTGCTGAACGGTTGGAAAGGGCAGACGGCATCCAACTGGTTCAGCCCCCTGTGCTCGTCAAAGGCGGTGAAAACATCAAGAATTCGTCTGACACGGTGGAGCTGATTCTTCAGAGGATCAATCAGTTCAATTTAGATCGCCGCAGTTACATCGTGGCGATTGGCGGCGGCGCCATGCTGGATGCAGTTGGCTATGCAGCCGCTATTGCCCATCGTGGTGTCCGACTCATTCGCCTACCGACCACCACACTCGCCCAGGCAGACTCAGGTGTTGGCGTCAAAAACGCCATCAATTACTTTGCCAAGAAGAATTGGGTTGGCACCTTTGCCGTACCTTGGGCCGTCATCAATGACGCAACTTTGCTTCACAGCTTGCCTGACCGGGACTTCAGGTGCGGATTCAGCGAAGCGGTAAAAGTCGCGCTGCTGAAAAGCGAGGCGGAGTTCTCGTGGCTGTGTGAAAACGCTGATGCCATTCGAGAAAGAGAAGCGGTCGCTGCAAAACGCGCAGTTCATCAATCATGCCTGCTGCACCTGAACCATATCACGCACGGCGGCGACCCATTCGAGTTACTGGAAGCCCGACCATTGGACTTTGGCCATTGGTCAGCCCATCGACTTGAACCGCTGACAAACTATCAAATTCGTCATGGGGAAGCAGTTGCCATCGGTGTCGCCATCGACACAATCTACTCTTCACTGAAGTTCGGTTTTCCCGAACAAGACATGCGAGCAGTGTGCACTTGCTTGAGTCGCCTTGGCATTCAACTGTGGCATGAAGAATTAACGCCAACCGAGCGATTGATGCAGGGGTTGGAAGAATTCAGACAACACTTGGGGGGCCGTTTGACCATCACCATGCTACGCGGGGTGGGTGATCCAATTGACGTCCACGAAATTGATCCCATCACGATGCAAGCAGCCATCGAGCAACTGCAGCAGATCCACCAGGAACTCTCCGAGAGCCACCAGCCAGAGGTTGGCAGCAACGGCTGAGACACTGAACTGCCGTGCATTTCAGTCCAACGAAAACAGGCGTGCGTTGGCACACTGCTCACTCGAGACAGTGCCTCACGCTTCTCATCGCCAGCAACGTTATTCGCCAGCAACGTTATTCGCCAGCAACGTTATTCATCAGCAACGTTGACGTAAACTTTCAGGGCATCCTTTTCTTCGACCAGCAGACGCATCATCTCGGCGAAGTTCTCAAGGCCATCAACGGGATTGGTAAGAATTCGCTGCAGCACTGCCGGGTACATCATTTCACCGAGAGCCAAATCTTTAATTCCCATTTCAAAGTGATGTCGATTGGCATTCACGCTGCCCAGCAACAACTTATTTCCCAGCACCCATTGCAGGTTAATTTTGTCAGCAGGAACCTCACTCTTGTTGTCACCACCGGTAATGCCGGTCCAGACAAGCACTCCATTGAGCCCCAGATATTCCATCGCCTCAAACGCGAGTCGACTGCTTCCGGTCGCATCAACGATCAAGTCTGGCTTCCCTGTCTGAGAAACAAGATCGTCCCATGAGGTTTCGCGTGTGCTGACGTACGTCGCCTCCAGCCCGCTCACAATCTCACTCTTCAGATTCGGAGCTTCGCCACGAGCCAACGTGTAGACCTCAAGACCGCGCAACTTTAGAACGAGGGTCGTGAGCAGACCGATCTGGCCTGCCCCCAACACGTATGCCACCTGAGGCCGCCAGACCTTCATCCGCTGCTGGGCTTCGTACGCCTGATGCACTGCCTTGGCAGCACAACTCATCGGCTCCATCAAAACGTGCAGATGCTTGAGCCCCGACGGGACACGGACAATGTACTCCTCCTCATCAACAAAATACTCAGTCAGATAACCGTGCCGAAGATTGATCCCACGCTCGTAGTACTCTTCTTCGCTGGTCATGTCGTTCGTGCCGATCAGGTCATAAATTGACCCACCGGGGCGACGAACTGTCGCAGTCACGTAATCGCCAACTTTGACGCGTTTAACATTCTCGCCAACCGCCTCAACCACCCCAAATGATTCGTGTCCAATCACTAAGTGCCCGTCACCATCGGGGGCGTTCCCATAAAGCGCGTCGTTGATTTCACGATCGGTTGCATCGACGCCAACCTTCAAAACTCGGACGAGTACCCCCAAACCGCCGGGAACAGCGTCCAATGTTGGCTTATCAATCTCTTCGAGGTGAACACTATTTGGCGTGCCGGGCGTTACCGCAACTGCTTTCATTGGGGACTCAGAGTGACGCTTGAGAGATTTGGAATGGATGCCATCGACACTGGATCGTATCAGCCGGCGGGCCGTTTTATTAGTGGGGGGGAATGAGCCGCGAATCAGGCAAAACCGCGACCAACGGCAAAGTTGGCGGCATTCCGGCCAAGCCAGCCATCACGAACAGCGATTATTTTTCACAGCAGCAGTTGTCAAAAATCAGGACGTCCGTAACATTAGAGGGGATCATCGCTGAGATTTCACGTCTGCCAACCCCAACCAGCCAAGAAAACCGGCAGAGGTCAGACTAGCAGCAAAACTGGCCCATGGCACGACGCCTAGCGGCTGCATTTGATGTGCAGTGGAGGTAGAGGCGGCCAAAGGCCGGCAATCACGTGCCCGCAGCGAATGAAATCAGGCGATAACCGCGACAACATCTCACCATTTTTATATTCAAATCCACCATCCTGCTCTGCGCTTTCACAAACCAGTGAACATCAAAACCTCCTCCAACGAACTACGCTCGGTCGACCGTGAATTGCTGTCTGCAATGCGCGGTGGCGAGACACTGGGGATTGGTGAATTGACCGAGTTACTCGGAGTGACTGCAACTGCAGTTCGTCAGCGGATTGAACGTTTGCTGGAAATGGGGCTGATCGATCGAGAGAAAGTTGTTGCCGGCAGGGGCCGCCCAACGTTCCGTTATCGGTTGACTGTGACCGGGCATCGCGATGCGGGTGCCAACCCGGCGGACCTCGCTGACGCGATGTGGCGAGAAATCGTCGCAGTCCAAGACGAGGCAATTCGAGACAAATTAGTCTCTGCGGTTGCAGCACGTCTGGGGCAACAATTTGCGATGCAATTTGAATCCGACCAAACAAAAGATAGTTTCGAAGACAGAATGCACAAGCTGTCCGAAGTCATGTCAGCTCGCCAGATGGTCACTGAGGTTACGACTGCCGGTGAGTTGCCCGTACTGGACATTGGAGTCTGTCCTTTTCCAACCCTCACAGACGCTTCGGATGACCGGGCGATGTGCCGCTTGGAAGAACAAATGATCTCAGAGGCACTGGGACAACCAGTTCATTTGAGTAGTTGCCGTTTGGACGGTGATGAATGTTGTCAGTTCTCTGCGGTTACTGTAACGACCGAAGGAACTCCACTTACTAACGAGAAATAGAATCAGCTGTCAAACAAAAACACAAAATATCGATTCGCTAATAACAGGGGCAACTTCCTGTGGAGGGGTTTGTTTTTCAACACCGCCGGTTACCACAAGACGACTGCACGACTAACTCGCTGCGACTTGCAGCACTCACTGGCTGCCACACGCAGCACTCACTGAAACCAATTTTTCAACCATTTCAGATTTCGAACTAACACGATGACACACGTTCTCAAAATTGAAGATTTGCACGTTAACGTTGGTGAAAAACCAATTTTGCGTGGAGTGAATCTGACCATCAATCACGGCGAAACCCACGCGTTAATGGGCCCCAACGGAAGCGGCAAAAGCACACTCGGCTTGGCTATCATGGGGCACCCCGGTTACGAGGTAACCGGGGGCAAGATTTCGCTCGACGGCAGAGATGTTTTGGCAATGGAGCCGAACGAGCGTGCCCGCGAGGGAATCTTCATGGCTTTCCAACGTCCGATGGCAATCCCGGGCGTGAAAATGGCAGACTTTTTGCGTCATGCCACAACCAACGTCCGCAGACCTGACCGTAAGGAAGGCGAGGAACTGATCCCCATGCGGGAATTTCGCAAAGAACTCAAAGACAAGATGTCTCACCTGAGAATGGATGTCGAGTTCGCCCGTCGCTATGTCAATGACGGCTTCTCCGGCGGCGAGATGAAACGAGCAGAGATCCTTCAGCTCGCAATGCTACAACCAAAATTTGCACTGCTTGATGAGACCGACAGCGGGCTCGATGCCGACGCCGTACGTTTGGCGAGCGAGTCGATCGCCGAAATCGGCCAAGGCAAAATGGGACTGCTGATCATCACCCACCACGATAAACTTCTCGAGCACAACCCACCCGAGTTCACTCACGTGATGTTGGGCGGACGCTTGGTGGAGACGGGAGGCCGTGAGTTGGCAGACGAACTGCATGAGCATGGTTACGACCGAATACGAAAAGCTTACCCGGACGCCGAAGCGGCCAATCAGGAAATGCTGGCCGAAGAAGCGGCTGTTTAAAACAAGCGGCTACATCACACGGGATCACGACAGAGAGCAACAGGAATTACTCATGGCAACTGACATCACCGAATCCGCCGATCTGGGTGAGATCAACAAGTACAATTTTCGCACGGAGACCACAGGGGTCTTTAAGGCCCAAAAGGGTATCAATGCTGAAATTGTGAACCAGATCTCGGACATTAAGAATGAGCCGGACTGGATGCGTGAATTTCGTCTCAAATCACTTGAGATTTTCGAATCACGGCCCATGCCCGAATGGGGCGGCGACATCGCTATCGATTTCCAAGACATTTTCTACTACCTGAAACCTACTGCTGGTCAGGGTCGTACCTGGGACGACGTTCCTCAGGAAATCAAAGACACCTTCGACAAGCTGGGAATTCCCGAGGCAGAGAAAAAGTTTCTGTCAGGCGTGAAAGCCCAGTTCGAGAGTGAAGTGATTTACGGCTCGCTTGAAGAAGACTTGGCGAAACAGGGGGTGATCTTCACTGATACCGATACGGCTGTACGTGAGCATCCCGAATTACTTCGAGAGTACTTTGGCAAAATCATCCCGCCCGATGACAACAAGTTTGCTGCACTCAACAGCGCCGTTTGGTCAGGCGGCTCATTCATTTACATTCCCAAAGGAGTCCACGTTGACTTCCCTTTGCAGGCCTATTTCCGGATAAACGCGGAAAGCATGGGGCAGTTCGAACGAACGCTGATCATTGTCGACGAAGGTGCGAGCATCCATTACGTCGAGGGCTGCACTGCCCCGATGTATTCCACCGAAAGCCTGCATAGTGCTGTAGTAGAAGTGATCGTCAAAAAGAACGCTCGCTGCCGCTACACGACGATCCAGAACTGGGCCAACAACATTTATAACCTCGTGACCAAAAGAGCTTACGCCTACGGTGACGCAACCATGGAATGGGTTGACGGCAACTTGGGCAGCAAACTGACCATGAAGTACCCTGCTGTACACATGATGGAGCCAGGAGCCCGAGGCGAAATTCTTTCGATCGCGTTCTCCAGCGCCGGCCAGCATCAGGATGCTGGTGCCAAACTGGTCCATGAAGCTCCCAACACGACGGGACAGATCATCAGCAAAAGTATCAGCAAGAATGGTGGTCGCAGCAGTTACCGCGGACTCGTTCGGGTTGAACCCGGTGCACACAACAGCAAGAACAACGTGGTTTGTGATGCTCTGATTCTGGACCCCGAAAGTCGAAGCGACACATATCCTTACATCGAAGTCGCTGAGCAGGACGTTCAAATCGGGCACGAAGCCAGTGTCTCCAGGATTGGGGAAGAACAAATGTTCTACCTTCTAAGTCGCGGACTGACCGAACAGGAAGCAAGCACCATGATCGTCAACGGATTCATCGAGCCGTTGGTCAAGGAATTGCCGATGGAATACGCGATTGAAATGAACCGATTGATTCAATTGCAAATGGAAGGAAGTGTTGGATAGGCCTGAACGCCTGAGTCAGATTCGGGCACAGAAAGCACAACACGGCATCTCAATTCATTCACCTGCAGTCCTCGACTGGGGACGCAGGCCCACGTAACTCCCCAAGGTTTCGACCCGCTGTTGATTCCGATCCACGGCAGATTTCGAACTTTACCAAGACGCCACTGCCGAATCGACTTAGTGGCGCACACACTGAAGAATCATGACACAAACAACCCTCACGACTTTCGATCAGGCCGGATTCGATGCGTTCATTGAATCACGTGACGAACCCGATTGGTTGCTAGCGATGCGACGGGAAGCATGGCAGCACGGATCGGCAATGCAATGGCCCGAGCGGCGCCACGAAGAATGGATCCGCACCGACATCCGAGCTTTTCAGATCGGCAAGTACAGTGTCCCCACTGGCTCCGATCAAGGCGAGTCAACACTGGCCGACCGAGAGCAAGTCCACCAATTGTTGCAGGACGTGGAACTTGCCGGCCGAATCGAGACCGTCGATAGCCAAGTCGTCAGTGAACGTCTTGATGAGTCAACTGCCGCACGCGGTGTCGTGTTCGGCAGTCTGTCAAGATTAAGCGAGACACATCCTGACTTGATCCGGCAACATCTATTCACAGCCTTTGATCCCGACGAAGACAAGTTCGCAGCATTGCACGCAGCATTTTGGTCAGGCGGACAAATTCTGTACGTACCGCGAGGCGTTGTGCTAGATCGCCCCGTCCACATCGGCTCGATCCTGTCGGAAGGTGGCACCGACACCACCCACACATTGATCGTACTTGAAGAAGGTGCGGAAGCAACCGTACTACACGAGAGCAATGGTGCTTCAGCCAACGCGTCAGGACTGCATCTGGGCGCCGTCGAGCTGATCCAAAAACCAGGCTCACACCTGCGTTATGTCAATCTGCAGGAATGGGGGCACAAGACGTACAACTTCGCCCAGCAAAAAGCGTCCGTTGATCGCGATGCAACGCTTCAATGGACGCTGGCTGCCATGGGCTCAATGTTGTCCAAGGTGAACCAAACAGTCGACCTCGTTGGCCCGGGAGCCAATAGCCAAGTGAACGGGGTGATGTTCACCGAGGCAAGGCAACACATTGCCTACCACACGCTGCAGCATCACAAAGCACCAGGCTGCCGGAGCGACTTCCTTTACAAAGCAGCCCAGCAGGATAAAAGTCGGACGGTTTGGCGAGGAATGATCAAGGTCGACAAAGACGCCCAAAAAACCGACGGCTATCAGAGAAACGACAACCTGGTTCTTTCGAACACTTCGCGGGCAGATTCAATCCCTGGACTCGAGATCGAAGCGGATGACGTGCGTTGCACGCACGGCAGCACGACGGCGAAAGTCGACGAGGAACAAATTTTCTACGCTCGCTGTCGTGGCTTCACTCGCAAAGAGGCGACGCGAATGATCGTCAGTGGCTTCTTTCAGCAGATTTTTGATCGAATTTCGATCGAAAGTGTTCGCGAAGCTCTCGCAGCGGCGATCGCTCGACAAGTACGCGAATACGAATGATCCTCTATAATCACGGAGAAGCACGGCATCACTCGGCGGATGAGTGTCGTGCCTCATACCAAATGAATTTCCCAAATTGCCCAACTGGCTGAGGCCTGCACGCAAACGCGTTTCCAGACAGGCAACGCAATTCATTTCTCGTCTATCAAACCAACATAAACTATTCATTCAGGAAGTCCGCATCATGGCACTCGCAGAAGACACTGTTCGCGAAGCATTGAAACAAGTCATCGACCCGGAACTTTATGTCAACATTGTTGACTTGGGCTTGATCTATGTTGTCAATGTCGGTGAGGAAGATGCAGATGGCAAACACGAGGTCAACATCGAAATGACGATGACAAGCCCCATGTGTCCCGCTGGTCCACAATTGGTGGCCGGAACCAAAGGGGCGGCAGAAGGACTCGAGGAAGTTACTTCCTGCGAAGTCAAAGTGGTGATGGAGCCCGCGTGGTCACCTGACCTGATGACTGACGAAGCTCGTGATCATCTTGGCATTTTCTAGTTAAAGATGCGATTCGAACCAGCTTTTCAAACCCCTAGCCTTCCGAATGCTGTTTGACCTGACTGATTTGCAGGTCCACCAATCATTCTGGCATTCCACCGAGGCTCTCGTTTTTCGGTATCATGGTGACCGCGTGGTCACCGTCTGTCCGGTACCTATCCGTTCGGAGACTCACAACATGCGAATTTTTGTCGGAGAGTACGTCTGCGGTGGCGGTCTTGCTAACCAGACTATCGACGAAATCCCGTCTAGCCTGAGGCGAGAGGGTGCAGCAATGCTGCAGTCAATCGTTTCTGATCTTGCTGAGGTGGCCGAAACAGTTGTTCCACTAGACCCACGTTTCGCAGGTACGCTCTCCTGCAACACCACAGATACGGTCGAGATGGACAGCGAGCAATCACTCTGGGGACAATGGGCTGCCGCAGCACAAACCTGTGACGCGGCTCTGCTCGTCGCTCCCGAAAGCGATGGGATTCTAGCGAAGGCGGTTGCCATGCTACGTGCCAGCGGAATCGACGTGATCGCGGGAAGCGGTGACTTTCTTCGCACCGCCAGCGATAAATATCTGACTGCAAAAATCCTGTACACAGCGGGCGTATCCCACCCACCCTACATGACCCTGACAGACCGCCGCATGGAAGAAGATTTGCAGCATTACGGAAAATTCGTTGTCAAACCACGCGATGGATGCGGCACTCAGGAAATCAGAACCTACGACTCACTTGACAAGGCTTCTGCCGATTTAACGGAGAATGCTATTCTACAAGCGTGGATGCCAGGTCGTGCGATTTCGATTGCCCTGATTGCGTCTGCAACGCAGCACACATTCCTGCCTGCTGTGTCACAGGACTTGTCAGGTTCCCATTGCGAATACGGTGGTGGACAAGGCCCATTGGACGACGATTCCCAGCGACGGGCAACCGCTTTGGCATCCCGCGCCATCGTTGCCATGCCACCAACAGCACGCGGATTTGTCGGATTGGACCTGCTACTCGGAGACCGTCCCAGCGAAGATTGCGTCATCGAGATCAATCCTCGCCTGACCACGTCTTATGTGGGCCTGCGTCGCATGATTAACGGCAATCTCGCGGCGAGACTCTTTGATATGGAAACGGGGCCAGTCTCCTGCTCAACCACAGCCAACGCGGTGCGTTGGACTCCCGACGGGGACATTTGGATTAACGACACCGCGGTGGAAAGTGTTTGAATTCAACGATGCAAGACCTCGTTCTCGGAATGGATATCGGTGGAGCCAATCTAAAGTATGCCAGCTCGGATGGTACCGCTGCAGCTCGTGAATTTGCGATGTGGCTGACTCCTGAACAACTTTCACAGGCACTGATCGAAGACCTGCAAAACAATTTTTTCAATCACGGTATCAAACCAAATCAACTTGCCGTCACGATGACTGGCGAACTGGCGGACTGTTTTCTGGACCGCGGAATCGGAGTTGAACATATTGTTCAACACACCTGCCAGGCAGCCGAAAAAGTCGGAATTCATCAAGTCTACTTTTACGGTGTCGATGGCTGCTTTTACGAATCAGGGCCCGCTTGCGAGAACCCAGACCTGATCGCGGCTGCCAATTGGCATGCGTTGGCCAATTTCATTGGCCGCGAAATCATTTCCGATGCCCTTCTGATCGATATCGGATCCACAACAACCGACATCATCCCAATCAGAGAACGCAAAGTCGCCACAGAGGCTTTGACGGACCATGACCGCTTGTGCAAGTCTGCACTTGTTTACATCGGCTGCAGACGCACTCCCGTCTGCAGCTTGGTCAACAGCCTCGACTACCAAAACATTTCCACACCGGTCATGAATGAGTTGTTTGCTACGATCGATGATGCCATGCTGCTGCTCGGACACGCGTCAGAAAACGTGAACGACTGCGGTACTGCTGATGGCAAACCAAGAACACGACCGTTGGCAACAAATCGCATTGCGAGAATGATCGGGCTCGATCGAAGAAATGTCACCCTCCATGATGCAAAATTACTTGCTGCCCAGATAGTCGCTGTAGCGATCCAACAAATTGGATGTGCAGTTGACCACCATGACCCGCAAGAAACTTGGGTGCTGAGCGGTCATGGTGATGCACTGATTTCGATCCCCGAGCGGCAGGCAACCTTGCGGTTGGCTGATCTACTGGGAGTTGAAACGGCGAGATCAGCGCCAGCCTATGCAGTCGCGAGGCTCAAATCCACCGAAAATCAGTGAGAAGTGGACCATGCGACGGATCCTAAAGATTGGTGGCAGCATGCTGTTGCGTAATAATCTGGCAACCGCAGTGAATGGTTGGCTGGATCGCCATCCAGCTGATCAAACCATGATCATTGTTGGCGGTGGCAAGCTGATTGATGCGGTGCGTGAACTCGATCGCCAGCAGCCGATGAACCCACAGCAGGTTCACTGGATGTGTGTTGATTTGCTGACGATTACAGCAAAATTTGCAGCACAGCATCTTGACTGTCCGTTAATCACAACCGAAGCAGACTGGAACACAGCCTGCCAAGAACGAGCTAAAACCGGCAACTGGCCAAGCCCCCACTGGCCTGTAACCAACCGACCAACAGTGATTGCCCCAGCGGTGTTTTACAGCAAACGTACAATCATCCCAGCAATCCAAATCCCCGACGATTGGCGGACGACGACGGACTCGATCGCAGGACTGCTGGCACACATCGCCGATGCCGATGAATTGGTCTTGCTAAAGTCATGCCCAATCGCCCCGGCAATGTCCTACCTGCAATTGGCTGAAGCCGGAATTGTCGATCAAGCGTTCCCAAAAGTGTCAACGATACTACCAAGTGTTCGCGTAGAACAACTTCGATAGCAATCTGATCGATGTCGAACGCAACAGTAATCCTAGTGCGGGTTGGCGGGAAACACGCATACCAAGAGAGCAGCTTGCTGCACTTGCTGACTCGGCCCTCTGGATGGACCAGCAATCAGCCACAAGTCTGCAGGCGATTCGCCAATCACTTAGGGGGCACAGGCTCGGTTGGCACTTCCGTCGCTTGCCGGCGTTTGTCTAGCAGCCGCGCTCTCAGACGGTTGCCGTATTCCTGCGGGTCTCCGTCTGTCTTGTAGAGTTCGATCGCTTCATCGAACTTTCCACTTCGCTCCAGGCTTCTGCCCAGATTGTAGCGTGCAGCAGCGGCCCAAGGCGATAGATCATCACCGGTTAATTCACGACGTGAAATCAAATTCTCGTCAAGGACACGTTTCGAAAACCAAGTCTGAGCAGTCTCGTATCTTTCATCATCGTACTGAATCAGGCTGACCCAATAAGTCGCCGCATTTTTCCCCATTCGCATCAAATCTTGCGCGTACCCCAGTTGCAGCTCGTATTGTTCCTCGTTCATGCCCAATTCACGTCGCACGCCGTATGCTTTTTGCAAGTTCACGTCGATACCGAGATCCTCAATTTCAAATTCAGGCGCTCTTTGCCGAAGGTAAAGAACTCTCGCTCCCTCGGTGTCCTCCTCCTCGTCTTTATCGAACTGGCCGTGCAAGTGTCGCCACCTCGCCAGTGCCAGCAACCTGGCGTTATCTGTCATATCTTCAATGATCATCCAAGATGCCCTCGACCAGTACATCAACAAAGGGTCACGGATTGCGGCAGCTGCCAGCTCAGCTGCATACACATCCGCCAAAACAGGGACGTCCCAAAGCCTGACGCCCGCAATTCCCGGCACGGCATCAATTTCTGTTGCCAAGGTGTCAACATCGACGAACGTTTTCATCCGCCGGTCGCCGGTCAGCCCTGACTCAAGTTGCTTCATCCGAAGACTAATCGCCTCAGGTGTCACGTTGAGCAACGCGACAGATTGCTGCACATCAGATTTTGAAAGAGGGTAGTCAAAGTAAGAAACGACGTTCAAGCGTCGTAGCACCGATGCATCCGACCGCGCCTGACTCAGCGTGGCAACTCCAACTTGGCCTGGTCCAGGCACAAAACAACCGAGCTCAGGTTCAAATAAATAGACTTCCTTGCCAATCAGCACCCCAACACTCCACGGAGTGAACTTCCCATCGTCTTCTGACTGGGTCGCTAATACGAACGCAGGAATGGATGCCTGACGACACAGCTGCGTGAAGACACCTGCACGTTGGCGCGAGTCGCCGAGCCCGCGCCAAACGGTCTCATAGTCAGTCTGCCGGTATCCCGGCCCTTGAAACTTCATCCCCAAGGAGAACTCTGGAATCTTCATTCGGTCGGGAAATGACGGGTGAGGTAACAAGCTCTTTTCAGCTTGCAAGGGTTCAAAACCCACGTTCCTTATCGTCCAGTCAAAGAGCCGCACCGCAGTTCTTAATTTCACGACCTCCTCTTCCGACAACTGCGTTTCGGCTTGGTTCAACCATTCCGTCAAAAGAGGATCTTCCTCAGCCTCACGATCCACCCACTCTGAGATTTGGCGAAACAGGTAACAATCCCTCAGGTACTCAGTGTCCGAAGCGACGAACAACGGACTCTCGGTGAGTTCCCGGACTTTTTCCTCGGGTAGCACTTCACTAATGGTGCTTAGCAACGAGGTGACTTTTTCGTCCCCAAGTACTTTTCCTTCACTCCACCGATTCAGATGGTAGATCACCTCACGTTGCGCCTCCTGCCGATTCAATTCGACAAGTCTCGCCAATAAACTGTGAACTTCACCAAGATGATCAACGTTCGTGTCAGCCTGAATTCGAGCCTGCTGCTGGCGTTCGATTGCCCGTATTCGAGCAGTGTTGTCACTGCAACCAATCAGCACACCGGTGGCAGCAATGATTCCAAGCAATAATATTTTCTGTGGCATCACGATTACAGTTGCATACTTTGCAGGATTCATGAATTTCCGCATCGTTGAGTTTGCTTCCAGCTCGACATGGCCAAGGTCAGGGAACGCGAGCCGGAGTAACCGGACCACCGACAAAACATGAAGCGTGCGTTTCACCCGTTCTACAGAGCGAAAGCACCGTTGAATCAACCGTCTGCCATCAGCTCCTGTGCGACTTCACGCAACTTTAGCAAACGCTTGATGGTCGCCTCAAAGGCATCCAGCGGAATCATGTTCGGTCCATCGCTCGGTGAAGTCTCCGGATGAGGGTGTGTCTCGAAAAAGAGTGCGTCGGTACCGATTGCTACGGCCGCGCGGGCCAATGGTTCAACCATTTCACGGTTTCCACCGGTTGCCCCCCCCAAACCTCCGGGCCGCTGCACGCTGTGAGTGGCATCAAAAACCACCGGAACGCCCAAATCACGCATCAGGATCAGTGACTGCATGTCATTGACCAGCCGTCCGTAGCCAAAAAAGGTTCCCCGCTCACACAACATCACGCCGCCATCCCCGCTGCCCCGAACCTTGTCAACAACGTATTTCATGTCCTCGGGCGACATGAACTGTCCTTTTTTGACGTTCACAGGCCGCCCGGTTTTAGCGGCGGCAACCAGCAGATCGGTCTGGCGAGCAAGAAAAGCCGGGATCTGCAGCAGATCACAAACCTGAGCTACAGCTTCCGCCTGCTCTGGCAGGTGCACATCGGTGGTCGTAGGCAACCCAATCTTGCGGCCAATCTCGTCCATCATGCGAAGCCCCGCTTCCAAGCCTGGCCCCCGTTCTGCCTTCAAACTGGTTCGATTCGCCTTGTCAAATGAGCCTTTGAAAACCACGTTCACATCGGGTCGCTCGTTCAACCGAGCAAGCGGCTCCGCAATTTCCAAGGCAAGATCAACCGACTGCAGCACACACGGCCCCGCGATCAACAACAGCGGTTGCCCCTGACCACACAAATAATTGCCAACCGTCACACTGCTCATGAAAATGCTACCAAAGTTGGATGGAAAACAGATGACTCAAAAAGAATCATCGGGAATCAAAGTTTCGGCTAACCTGCCGTCGACGGCAAGCCGTCTGTTAAGAATCTCGAATGCCGTTGTTCAATGAATTGTTCCGAACTCCCATGAAATCCGAACTCCCATGAAATCTGCATTGCGTCCTCATTGTCCGCCATTGCCATCACTGCTTGCTATTCCATGGCGTCATTCACTGCTGGAACGATCAGCGGCACCGCGGCCGGCAAGGTCACGATCGCAAGAGGCAACTGGCCGCCGTAGTCACCATCCAACTGATAAGCCACCGGTTTCTTTGATTCGACCTGAATGGTTTTCCCTCGAAGACGCGTTACATCCTCTGCATCCAAGTGCCGCCCTGTCCAAATACCTGCAACATAGCGTAGTCCACTCACAATGGACCCTCGCTCAAACACAATCACATCCAGCAGCCCATCGTCTCCCAGAGCATCGGGCTCAATCTCCAACCCGCCACCGTACTTGGGTAAATTGAAACTCATGACCCAACAACACTTGCCGACCTCAGTTTCATCAACGGTTAACTTCAACTGCGGAAATCGATACCTCAGCAAAGCATTGAAAATCGGAACCAAATAGCTGAACCGGTTGATGTGCCCCTGACGTCGCTCATGCATCTCACGAACCACCTCCGCATCAAATCCACAGGTCGCCATGACCAGAAATGGCTTACCGTTTGCCAAACCTGCATCAAGCATAAAAAGCTGGCCGTAGCGAATCGTCTCAAGCACGGCCGCGGCATCTGCCACCTGCCCAAAGTGCCTCGCCAGCAAATTTTCAGTCCCCAACGGCATTGGCAACACGACCACGCCACCTGGCTCAGGCTTACCTTCAGCCGAAACGGATAAATTACCTTCCGGGACGTGATGAATCTTGTCGTCGGTCAAGAACAATGTGGCGCAGGCGAGTGAAAGGGTGCCATCACCACCAGCAGCAACGACAATGGTAGTGGTGCCGCGTCCTGAATTTTCCGAACACTTGCTACTAGCCTGGTCCTCGCCATTTTCTTGACCCTCGCTCACCAGTCTCCGCAACTGATCAACTTGGTGCACAATCTGAACATCAACTCCGAGTTCCCGCAGCAACATCTCGAGACGTGGAATTTGATCACGACCGATGCCACTTCCCGCCTTCGGGCTGGTGAAAATCAACACTCGAGCTGATTCTGGCTGCTTAAGACGGTCCATCGTTCGAACTCTGGGGGATCATGCGAGTAGATTTGAGTAATGACCGAGTTGAATCCCAAGTAATACGAGGATCAGCAACAAGAGCCTTTCATCACTGAAACTATACCGAAATCTCGCATTTGCATCGCTCCGAGAGCATTTTAGCCACCCCAACGCCGCAATTATCGATTCCATGTCAGGGAATCAGCGGCACGGACCAAAAACGTGTCCTAGGCTTTTCCAGTAGGTCAGAGTTGGTTTGATCCAGAATCCTTCTGATCCTTGCAATCGGCACGAAACAGCCTGCCAACTACAGCAGAACCTGTTCGTCTGTTCCCTTCATCGCATCTGAGACCGTTGTCGTGAATCTTTTTCGTCGCTACTGGGGTGCATGCCTCATCGTTCTGATGGTCGTCGTTCATGCGGCGGTGATTGGGTACGTGCGAAGTCGGGTTTCCAGACTCAGCAGCCTCGACACCACGGTTGTTGAGATGGGCAGCTACCGTATTCAACCGGTGAACAATCTTTCCAAGGTTTACCACTTCAAACTGCATGCAGTTGTTGATCCTACCAAGCTGAGACGAGGCAAAGAACGCTTGCACTTGATGCGAATGCAGATCCGCGAGACAGCAGAACAAACACTCAGACAAGTCGACGAAAGGTTGCTGGAAGATCCCACCCAAAGTCAAATCCGCGACCGCCTCATGAAAATTGTGCACAAGCACCTTGAGGAACCTTTGGTTCAGCGAATGCTTATCACCGACTGGCTTGAACTCCCCGTTCAAAATGTGGATTTAAAACTCGACACACCCGTGCAAAAGCTGGCACTTCAATAGCCACCCTACAGGCCAACCGCTGCTCGACCAAAGTGAATTTCATGAACTGGCGGTGCACTGCGATAAGTTGTCATTGCACCCGTTCACGCTGGCAATTTTTCGGGCGTTAGAGCCAAGATCCAAACCAACGCCAGCTTTCATTGCAGCAGTCCCTGAAACCATTCGCTGAAATCACGCGTTGTGGGTGATCTGCTGACTCTCTCTTCGTTCCTGAGGTCACAGGCACAACGGGTTCTTTGCATTACCGTAACCAGAAGGTTGAAATCTCGTGCTCACTTAAGACTCCGAATGTTCAGTAGTATTCGAACATGAACGACTGGATAAACTAGAAGACGTTTGCATTGACCTGTGGTGGTGACGTTGTTTGCCCTGACTGCAATACGGGACCTTCAATCCCAACAGGCTCACAAGACACTCAGAGGCTCGCATGTGTGACACTTGTGATAAAGTGTTCGTGATCGCTGATGACGCTGAGTGAGGGGCGGCAGTAGCAGCACCAATCTCGCAGTGAAACTGCCTCACGCTCGTCACTTGGTATGTTCGCTCATGAAACAGACCGTTGACTTCTCTGTTTTCCATTGTTTTTTCGCAATGTAATTTCAAAACGGTGTTGTGGTTCCTGATTCTTGTCCTTGCCAATGAGCGGTTGGCTGGATTCGGAGATGTAAAGACCACCAACGTACTGAGGCTTTCTGCTCGTGTGTCAGTAATGGAGGTCAGTCCCTTTAACAAAAGACGTACAACTTCATTCAAGCTTTTCGCTTGCTTGCCGATGACATTGCCCTCGAATTTACCTCCTCGATGAGTGCATCCAAATTGATTGCGTCTGCGTTTCAGCAATTACCTTTTTGAGATCTGCTTCATTACCATCACTCCATTCTGGGAGCCCTACCTACCTGCTCACCCGCGAATCGGGCACTCTATTTTCCGATTCACAAGCACTGCCAGCGCATTCTGAATGTGCCGCGTCATGGGCTGGGCACAGGCGTGAAACAGCATCAACCGTGAAACCGCGATGCACCTAAATTCCTTCATATTTTGCCTTTTTTGCTAAACCCTCACTGATTCGGTCGCCTCTGCTCCAAATCCGGCTTGTGGCAATCCCGCCTGCGTTGGTAGTTACCGGGCACTGTAGATGGAGTTTCAGCTCCACTGACCGGAATACAAGACTTTCGCGCTGTTGGTTCCAAGAGTATGCCGCAACGTTCATTGACCCTGCTTCAATTATCCAGCCTTGCCTCTCAAGCAGGCTTGAGATCACCCGTGATTTTCCGGGCTCTCTTTCTATGCAGTCTGCTGGCTGGATTGCCTGTACATGTCCACGCCCAAATGGGCGGGGCGGGAATGGGAGGCGGAAACGCTGGGGCACCACCGGCAGAAGAAAAACCCAAATTTCGTGAACATGTTCACAACATCGAGGGATTACCCATTCACCGTGAAAAAGGGGATGCAATTGTCAAAAGCGTGCGTGTGATAGGTAACCGTGCAGTAGGCATCCACAAGATCACATCAAAGCTTCAGACACGAAAGAGTCGTTTTTACGATTACGAACTTGTGCTGGGCGACGTGCGACGCCTGAATGACATGGGTTCATTTGACCACGTCACATTCAAGATCGATGAGCAGCCTGACGGCGTCGACGTAACGTACATCGTCAATGAACGCCCCATGATCACACGAGTCATTTACCATGGCAATCGGGCCATGGGTGAACGTGAGGTAAAAGGCCGCTGCGGCATCTCCAAAGGTGACCCCTTGAGTGAGTTTTCCATTGAGTCTGCTCGGCGTCGATTGATCGACTACTACCTGTCGGAGGGCTTCAATCAAATCTCCATCACGTCAGTGATCGGAATCGAAGGCGACCCTGGTGCTGTTGTTTATCGCATCAACGAGGGTCCTAAAGAACGGATCGCAAGTATCCACATTCATGGCTCGACCATCGTCAGCGAGGCGCGTCTGAAGAAAATCATTAACAGTCGCGGCCCCATGGCGGGCGTCCTGACCTACATCGGGAACGCAGTCGACATGCGAAAGATCGACCAAGATGTCGATGTCCTTGCTACCTATTACCACAACCTCGGTTTCCTGACAGCTACGGTTGGTCGCCAGATCAAATACGACGACAGCGGCAAGTGGTTAACCGTCAACTTTGTGGTCAACGAGGGACCTCGATTCAAAGTCAACGATATTCAAGTCATTGGCAACCAATACATCACCGAACAATCATTACGCCAACGCATGAACCTGAAGCCAGGCGACATGTTCGACGGCACCCTGATGCGACGCGACATCGGTGAACTCGTTTATGGCTACGGAGAGCTCGGTTACATCTATGCCGATGTCGAACCCAAAACAGTCATGCGAGATGAGTCAAACGTTGTCGACCTTGTCTACGAAATCACTGAGGGCGATCGTTGGAAAGTTGGTGAGATTCTGGTCAACATTGAAGGCGATCCCGACCTCATGAAAGAAACAACCATGTTGAACCTCGTCGATCTGCGAGAAGGTGACTGGATTGATCGACGAACACTTGAACTCAATCGAAGACGACTCGAACGAAGCCAACTGCTGGAAGTCAATCCACAGATCGCCGACCCACCAGACATCAAAGTCGTTCCACGAGGGGAGCAATTTGATGACTTCTAGAAACAAGACTCACTGCCGGGCTGACGGCCACCTCCACTCGTTCATTGTTACCTTTCAAACTTCAGATGAAGCTGACCGCATGAAGGACACGAATAGCACACCAAAAGGCCATTGGGCCAACGGCTTGGCAATGATGGGATTGCTGGTGTGCCTGACAGGATGCGTAAGCCCCCTGACGAATCAGCCGTGGTTCAAACCAGCACCTCCGGTTCCCACCGAGTCTGCAGCGAACAGATCATTCACGGTTTCTCCAGTCACCGGCCAGGCACTCTCTCCACCGGCTGATCCCGGAGAAGTTAACTTCAACCTGTCCGACATAAACCTTGGCGACTACAGCGCTGCTAACGCTCCTGCAACTGGGAATCACGCCTACAACCAGCCTGCAGCCTACAACCAAGCCGTCGCTCAGGCATCTGGCTACGCAGGTGACTTGGCAACCACGCCCAACATGAATGCAGCCACGTCACAATCTGGCGGTGCAGCACCCTATGTGGCGAGACAGTTTCCGAGCGAACCACCGCCGAATTACTCACCTCCTACAGTCGCTCCGCCATCCTTGGCAACAGCCCCTCCGACCACTGGCAATGCGGCCCCACCAAATTACTTGCCGCCTCCGGCGTCACCAGGATTTGGCTCGGGGCTTCCAGCGACTAACACCGGTCCTTTGGGTCCTCCGATTTACGGCACCGCTGATGGCGCGCCAATGGTTGGGAACACCGGGATCGCTGAGCCTTATGCACCGATCATGCCCAACATGGGATACCAACCGGGGCCAACAGTACGTGAAGCCGACTTGATCATCAATGGTTTCCCAGCACGCACAGGTCGCATCATGCTGGGTGGTGCCGTCAACAGTGACGCCGGAATTACCGGACAACTGACGATCGACGAACGCAACTTTGACATCTGTCGCTGGCCACGTTCTTTCCAGGACATGTTCAGCGGAACTGCTTTCCGCGGCGCGGGCCAGACATTCCGTCTCGAGGCAGCACCAGGCACAAACTTCAAACGTTACACCATGCAGTTTGCCGACCCGAACCTGTTCGGCTACAAACCGATCAGCATGTCCATTAGCGGCTTCCTCTACGATCGTCGATTCAATGACTGGGACGAAGAACGCCTTGGGGGCAGACTATCTTTTGGTTACCGTATCACACCCGACCTGTCGCTTTCAGCAGGGATCACGGGGCAAAGCGTCGACATGAGTGGGTACGACAAGAACACGACTCCTGTCCAAGCGCTGTCAGACGTGTACGGAAAATCATCCTTATTCTCGGGAGAACTTGCTCTGGTTCATGACACCAGAGACAGTCCCATCCAAGCTTCACGGGGCCACTTCTTTGAGTGTAACTTTGAGCAGGCTTTTGGAGATTTTTCTTATCCACGGTTTGAACTTGAGTTTCGACGCTACTGGCTGGTCGCAGAACGTGCTGACGGTTCTGGCAAACAAACGTTCTCGTTTTCAACGCGAGCTGGCTACAGCGGAAAAGACACCCCGATCTACGAAAACTTCTTTGCCGGCGGGTATGCAACCATTCGAGGCTTCGAGTTTCGCGGAGCAAGTCCGGTGCAAGACAACATCGAGGTCGGTGGTCGCTTTCAATGGCTCAACACACTGGAGTACATCTTTCCAATCACAGCTGACGACGCGTTCCGAGGCGTAGGATTTGTGGATTTTGGTACGGTCGAACCAAACGCCACTCTCAGCTCAAAATCCTACCGTGTCGCACCAGGCCTGGGCTTGAGAGTCGCCTTGCCAATGCTTGGTCCGGCTCCACTAGCTTTCGACTTTGCCTACCCGGTCGCCAAGGCCGATACCGACCAGGTTCAGGTATTCAGTTTCTACATGAGCATGGTCCGGTAGTGCCTCAGAGAAACCTGTCGACTGACAAACGCAACCAGACGGATCAAGTTGACTGGGGCGGCTCAGAGCCATGAATCTCCCCACACAAACTCAACTACCACGCCAAAAACTTGCAATCAGCGGGAATTCCCTGAGTCATAACAGAACCTTTGGATTGCGCAGCCTCTCAACTGTGCTGTGAGCCCGACGCGAGGCGGCTGTGCTCAGCCAAAGCATTGTGATTGGGAGTTGCCTGCATGCACAGCGGTGTTTGAGCGATCGTGATTCAAAACACATCAGGAATCCCTGGTGAGACACCGACGCTGCGAGTTCCAAGCCGAAAAACGGTTCGAAACATTCCTCCCTTGCGAGAGAACGGATCGTCTAGTAAATTCGGGTCAGATTGGAGAGGCAGTGCAGTTTGCAAGGACCCCAGCAATCACTATCCCCTGTAGCTCAGTTGGTAGAGCAGGTGGCTGTTAACCACCTTGTCACAGGTTCGAGTCCTGTCGGGGGAGCTTTGCTCCAGTGAGCGGAACCGTCCGCTTGAATCAGACAATCTAGAAGCCGAGGTTTACCGCCTCGGCGTTTGTCGTTTTACTCGCTGTGTTTTAGAGTCTTTAAGAAGCTGGCGACTTTCTGAGAGTACTCTCTCGTTCTAGAGTTAGCAAAAACGTGCGATCCGGTTTTGGCTTCTCCGGCCGCAGACTCTCACACTCTCTGCTGGGCGGTGAAACGGTGGTTAATAGACAACGCTGCGGACAGACGGCGGAGTTGCGTGTGGCTAAGAAAACCAGACAGCGATTCGTCTCACGTGTGACCAAGCTTTACGAGCAAGATTCGATCAGCGAAGTGATCGAGGGTTACGTGAGACGATGGAAACAGTGGGCCACCGGTGGCCTTGGTGAGTATGCTAAGCAACGTGCACGAATGTAACACTGTTGTCGATTGGGGTATGCCTTATAATCTGAAGTAATTATTCATTTTACAGGTTAGTTGTGGTTACAACGTCCTTGTTTGCAGACCAAACCAAGATCAATTTATCTTTCCGGTCGCTGGCATTAACAAGGTACTGTCTGCGACCGAGGTTAGTATTTCTTTCGAGCTAATATGGAAAGTATGAAAATGCCCTCAAATCCCATCATGAACTCTATATTTCTTAGGAGTTTTCCTCTGTTATTCTCGTGGGTTGTGATAGCGGCAGCCACTATGATTGGGTGTGACTTACCTCCTTCGATGCAAGAAACAAAATCGTCAGCCGAAAAAACAGCCGAAAAAACAGCCGATCCAACAGCCGAAAAAACAGCCGATCCAACAAGTGACAATAACCTAACCTTTGAAATTGATTTGCCCGACACATTTATCAATTCAATTGGCATGAAATTTCAAAGAGTTCCCGCCGGAACATTTACGATGGGGAGCCCCGCGGACGCAACCTATCTAGATAGTTCTCATAACTGGGGAAATGACGAATTTCAGCACAAGGTAACCTTGACCGAGCCGTTTTACATGAGTGTCTATGAAGTTACCCAAGAGCAATTTCAAAGCTTATTGGAGATCAACCCGAGCTTCTTTATTGGAAATGATCATCCGGTAGAGTCAGTCAACCACCAAGAAGCTACAGAGTTTTGTCAAAAACTTACATCTTTGCCAGAAGAGCAGGATCTAAGCCGAGCATATCGCCTACCAACAGAAGCTGAATGGGAATATTCTTGTCGAGCAGGCGAGCAGTCTATTAACCGTATTGCAGACGACTCGTCCAGTCTCGGAGACTTTGCATGGCATAGGGTTAATTCCGGCGGACGAACTCATCCCGTTGGCCAGAAGCAGCCTAATCGGTGGGGATTGTATGACATGCGTGGCAACGTTGCTGAGTGGTGCTCGGATTACTTTGGAGATTATCCAAGAGTTCCGGTAATTGATCCAACAGGTCCAGAATCTAGTTCGCTACGCGTCTTGCGAGGAGGGTGTTGGTTTGATGGGGCAAAGCATTGCCTCGCTGGCTCCCGTTTTCGAGCTGGCGCACGAGCAAAATACCAAAGACGGAGCGGATTTCGTGTTGTATGCACATTTAGTTCGATCAGCGGTCAAGTTGGCAGACCAAGCCAGTGAACCGATGTTTCGAGGTTTAAAGACCAAACACGCACCGCACCCATTTACTGCGAAGAAGATGAGGGTAAGCCCTGTGGTATCTGTTACCGCTGACAACTGACCTCCCCCCATAGAATTGCACCATTGTGAGTGAGAGAATCTTGCTCGGGCGTACCGCTCGGAAAGGACTTTCAGAATGCCTCAGAAACGTCACACAGTGGATCAGATCGTCGCCAAGCTGCGTAAAGCGGATATAGAACTCGGTAAGGGCAAGAAGGTGCCCGAGGTCTGCAAGCTGCTAGAAGTCACCGAACAGACGTATTATCGCTGGCGTCAGAAGTACGGTGGCATGAAACCAGAGATGGCCAAGCAACTGAAAGCTTTGGAGAAAGAGAACGCACGGCTCAAGAAGATGGTCGCCGAGCAAGCCCTCGATATGGAGATCCTCAAGGAGGCCTCCAAGGGAAACTGGTAAGCCCTGAACGTCGCCGACGCACGGTATCCGCCGTGCGTAGCCGTTTGGGGCCAGAAAGAGTCTCGGAGCGTCGTGCCTGCCGCGTTCTGGGTCAACCACGCAACACCCAGCGATATCAGTCGCGTCGGGTGGACGATGAACCGCGTCTACTGCGGGAGATGCGTTTACTGGCTCGTCAACGTCCTCGTTTCGGATCTGGCCGCATTTATCGGTTGTTAACCCAGCGAGGCTGGGCGGTGAACGAGAAACGTGTGCATCGCCTTTGGAAGCGAGAACATATGCAAGTCCCACGAAAACAACATCGCAAGCGACGCTTTCCTGGCGGAAGTGAGAACGGTTGCGTGCGTCACCGTGCCCGCTACAAGAATCATGTGTGGTCATACGACTTTGTGACAGATCGGACCGAGGATGGTCGTCAACTTCGGTTGCTGGTGGTGATCGACGAGTACACGCGAGAATGCTTGGCGATAGAAGTAGGACGTTCGTTTAGTGCTCAAGATGTCGTAGGTGTGTTGCAGTACCTATTCGCCGTACGCGGCACGCCCGAACACATTCGCAGTGACAACGGCCCAGAGTTCGTATCGAAAGTAATCTGCCGTTGGCTGAAAGAAGCTGATGTCAAAACACTCTTCATCGCCAAGGGCAGTCCTTGGGAGAACGGCTACGTCGAATCATTCAATGGCACGCTTCGCGATGAGCTACTCAACCGTGAAATCTTCCTGAGCTTCGAGGAAGCTTGCTGGGTGATTGATCGCTGGCGACTCGACTACAACCATCATCGCATCCATAGTTCATTGGATTATCAAACCCCTGCCGCATACGCGGCAGGCTGTGTTCTTCCGGCTTCGGCTACGCCTCAGCCTCCAGAACACAACCGCTTTACCAACCCCAATCCTCTCACTCAACCTGGTGCAAAGACTGGGGGGTAGTCACCAAGGGCTTGATTCTCAATATTAAACAGATCTTGGATGGTTGAAATACAGAATGGATTGGCGTTCGGTGGTGATATTAGGGCTAACGAGGAAAGTATGAAAAAAATTACGATGCAGTACGGATTTTTGGTTGGTGGGATTTTGCAGATTTTGCTTGCCATCCCCTATTGGTTTGTTGCGACTTTTGACAGCTCGATATTTGCGGCAATCATGTCGGCGGGATTCCTTGTTTCTGGATCGCTTCTCTTGGTTGCATATTCAATCACGCGATGCCAGTGAAGAAAAAGCGAAATAGGATAAAGCGGATCTCGCCTATTAGGTTGCCCTTTCTATCTTGATAATGATAATTCCAAAATGTTTGGAAATCATAGAATCTAATTCGTCTGTTCTAATGGCACCCAGAAGACCGCCAGAAGATGATAAAAGAAGCCGCTTCTGATATGGCAGAGTTGCGGAAGGAGTGTGAGCGAATTGTTGACGCCGGATATTCAACCGATTAGGCCGAAGCCGATGACGGCGTGCATTGCATCGCAGCACCGATCTTCGACACAGATGAACAAGTGGTTGGGACGCTTTGGATTTCAGGTCCCGCCAAGCGGATGCCTAAAAGCAGCTTCCGTGAGCTGGGCGCGAAGGTGAGCATGGCGGGTCAACAAATTTCACGTCTGATTCAGGAGATGGTATGAGACTCGATCGGATCACGCTGGTTTATGTCGCGGCGATGGGAGCGATGTTCTTTGCGCCGTGCGATGTCGTTGCGGAGCGTAATCGCAAGCCGAATGTCCTGCTTGACCTCCCCCCATAGAATTGCACCATTGTGAGTGAGAGAATCTTGCTCGGGCGTACCGCTCGGAAAGGACTTTCAGAATGCCTCAGAAACGTCACACAGTTGATCAGATCGTTTCCAAACTTCGTAAAGCCGATGTTGAACTCGGTAAGGGCAAGAAGGTGCCCGAGGTCTGCAAACTACTGGAAATCACCGAACAAACGTATTATCGCTGGCGACAGAAGTACGGTGGTATGAAGCCGGAGATGGCCAAGCAACTGAAAGCTTTGGAGAAAGAGAACGCAAGGCTGAAGAAGATGGTCGCTGAGCAAGCCCTCGATATGGAGATTCTCAAGGAGGCTGCCAAGGGAAACTGGTAAGCCCTGAACGCCGTCGACGCACGCTATCCGCCGTGCGCAACCGTTTGGGGCGAGAAAGGATCTCGGAACGTCGTGCCTGCCGCGTTCTGGGTCAACCACGCAACACCCAGCGATATCAGTCGCGTCGGGCGGATGATGAACCGGCGTTACTGCACGAGATGCGTTTACTGGCTCGTCAACGTCCTCGTTTCGGATCTGGCCGCATTTATCGGTTGTTAACCCAGCGAGGCTGGGCGGTGAACGAGAAACGTGTGCATCGCCTTTGGAAGCGAGAACATATGCAAGTCCCACGAAAACAACATCGCAAGCGACGCTTTCCTGGCGGAAGTGAGAACGGTTGCGTGCGTCACCGTGCCCGCTACAAGAATCATGTGTGGTCATACGACTTTGTGACAGATCGGA
>Ga0315322_10000665_pt1 | contig 25797 bp, 24 predicted proteins | sample M110021515metaG_FD_203461 | JGI IMG/M metagenome (GOLD analysis project Ga0315322, IMG submission 203461) | Ammonia-oxidizing marine archaeal communities from Monterey Bay, California, United States - M1 100m 21515 | ecosystem: Environmental > Aquatic > Marine > Intertidal zone | place: USA...
CGTCAGTCGAATGCTGGAGTTGGCTGAATTAAGACTTGATGCAGCAGCATGGCAGATTTCTGCGATCACGTCGGACGCTCGATTCATCATTCTGCATTACACCAACCGAAGACAGATGGAACGCCTGGTCAGTACCAGTTCCATCGCGATTCGCATTGTTGATAGGAAGCGTGCCTACATTCCTACCAAAGGATACAACATGCAGGTCGATAAGGTGGGAACGAGTTGGATGCAGCTTGCCAGAGCCGCTTTGCACATCGGTTGATGGGTTGGCACCCTCGTCCATGGGATACATGTGCCTTATCGCTTTTTCCAGTCGCTAGTGATCTGTCTCTAGTCGTCTGGGGGGCGGCTAAATTGATCCCTCCTTGTTGCCAGTTTAGGGGTGGGACTGCGGTTGATTTTGTCCATTCGCTAGATCTGCTGGGCATCGCCTTTGCAACTTCCCGCTGTAGCTGTGTGTGTTTGCGGGACCTGTTTGTTCAAGCGAACTGTTCTGCAAATCGATCCACAATGTGATTGGCGATTGCCAGAGACGCAGTTGCAGCGGGTGAAGGTGCATTGAGAACATGGATGGCATGCTCACTGACTTCAAACAGAAAATCGTCCACCAGTTCACCGGTCGGCGTGACAGTTTGCGCTCGCACTCCTGCCCGCCCAGCAACAAGATCGCTTGACTTGATGTTGGGGATAAGTTTCTGCAGTGCGGTGACAAATGCCTGCTTGCTGATTGAGCGATGCATTTCGCCCAGTCCCATACGCCAGTGTTTTGCGGCAAGTTTCCGAAATCCCTTGAACGCGAGGGTATCGGTAAGGTCATTCAAGCTGACGTCTCGCCACCGGTATCCATCACGTGCTAACGCTAACACGGCGTTGGGGCCGCATTCCACACCACCGTCGATCATGCGAGTGAAGTGAACGCCCAGGAATGGGAACGATGGATCGGGAACAGGGTAGATCAAATTCCTGCAGAGCGCTTCGCTGTGTGGGGCGAGCTCATAATATTCACCGCGAAAAGGAACGACTTTGAGGTTCGTGTTGATCCCGGCCATTTTGCAAACGCGATCCGATTGCAGGCCGCTGCAATTGATCAGCTTGTCGGACTGGATGTGCTGGCCTGCTTTGCCTCGCAATTCCAGTCCTTCACCGATATCCCGAATGCCAATCAGTTCAAAAGCCAGTTCGATACGGGCCCCACCTGCCATAAGAATTTCAGCCATTTTCTGGCAAACGGATCGGTAATTGACGATGCCCGTCTCGGGGACATGCAAAGCGGAGATACCGGCAGCGGCGGGTTCTAGTTCTCTTAGTTGGTCACTGTTGATTCGCTCACATTGAACTTCGTTCAGACTCGCTCGCTCCGCGATTTTTTCCAATCGGGATAGTTCCGCTTCGTCTGTGGCGACGATGACTTTGCCGCATTTGTCCCAGGCAATGGAGTGCTCGGTACAGAATTCCTCCATTTCCTTCTTTCCAGTTCGACAGCAAACCGCTTTTTTGGATCCCGGTTGGTAGTAGATGCCTGAGTGAAGAACCCCAGAGTTGTGACCCGATTGATGTCGGCCGACACCGGACTCTGCTTCGATCAGTGTGATTCGCAGATCCGGATAGCGCGTTTGCAGTTTGATGCCACTGGCCAGACCAACAATGCCGCCTCCGACGATCACAACATCGGCGTGGCTCATGAGATGGTCCTTCAGGTAACAGGTTGGGGCGTAGAGAAAGCGCGGGCGAGAAAACGGTAGCGGAAATTGTAAGGAAACAGGCCAGTTGACTGTAGGTGCGGACGGGGATGCGGCGTGGCAGGACCAGGCGGGGGGCTTTTCGGGATAATCGGTGGAACCGTTACGACCGGAATGATTGAGAAGGCTTATACGCACGTAGGTGCGCCGTCCTGTCAGATGAACGTTTGTAAATGCTCATTTTGGGCCGTATGGTTCAGCGTACGCGGATCAGGAAGCAGGTTTTACTCGTCTTCGCGTGTGGGGCTCATGTCGCAGGGTATCGTTGGAATCAATCTCGAAGAACTGTGTATTGGCACAGTTTGCAAGCAGCCCGTCGAGGATCGCCGGGGCGTGCTGTTGTTGGGGCCCAACAACAGCATCACTTCCGACGTCATCAAAAACCTTCGCGATCGCGAAGTCGCAGAATTAAGAATCGATGCCCGCGATGTTGAGGCCATCTGTGTAGAAGATGCATCGCCCGTTGCACTGACGCTGGAATGCTAGCGTAAAGAACGGATTGCGAAGGCGACTCCGGTCAAAGATCTGCTGCTTGATTGCCATGAGGAGCCTTTAAGTGTCGAACGTGCCACAGAGCTTGAGCAGGGAATGCTGCTCGCCAAGGCACACTTTGAGGTGATGAGAGCGCAACTGAATGATAACGTTGTCTTGGCGACTGACGGGTTGGCGAGATCACGAACAGCTATGCACGTTCCATGGTCGAAGATCATGATCAGACAGTGGGCATGGTTGGTGCTGCTGCGGCGTCTTGTGATGTTGACGACCGATCGGTTTGTATGGCCATTCTTGGAATGGCCGTTGCAACTCAGATGGGGTTGACTGGGCAGCAAATACTCGAGTTAGGGCTCACGGCATTGTTGCATGACGTTGGTTTTAATCTCATGGACGCATCTGCAAACAAACCGGTCGAACTGATGAGCGAGGCCGAATTATGGGAATACCGAAAACATCCGATTGTCGCTGTATCTTGTGTCACTGAAGTTCCACAGGTTTCCGAAGGTATTCAGATTGCCATGGAACAGGTACATGAGCAATTTGATGGCAGCGGGTATCCCCGTGGTGTGAAATCTCACCGTATTCACAACTACGCACGCATCCTGAATGTGGTCGATTCCTATCTGCAGGTGATTTTCCCAACCAATGAGCGGCGGGGTATCATTCCTCACGATGCATTGGACTTGCTGTTGCATCAGGCTGGCGTGGATTGTTTGACCCACGCGTGATCAAAGCATTTTTACACATGGAAAGCCTGTATCCGTTGGGCAGTATTGTTGAATTGGCATCGGGCGAAATGGCGCGTGTGATCCGACGGCCACGCAGGGGATTCGCCGATCCTGTGTTACAAAGTGTCGAAGGGCAACGCATTGATTTAGAGTTGGGAGAAGGCACGGTGGTGCGTCCTGTCTGTGATCCAGAAGTGGATCAGATACGCTTGTCGCCTAAGGTGCTTGAAAATGTTTCGTGGCATCCTTCACATCCTAGAATGAAGGTAGGCTGAACCGCTTTGCATTGCTTCAGTAAAACCTGAAAGCCCCGAGTCTGCGTATCTACTTCGTCGGTGCATGTCAGGTTGCATGGTCTCTGGGCTTGTGCTGTGAATTCGTTTCTGAGCCTCTTCTAGCAGCCTCAGTAAACGCCAGCCTTTTTTCGACTCGGGGCAACCGGGTCACGCCTGCGACCTGAAATCGATTATCATCAGGATGCCTCGGCTCTCGGTTTTGGAGCTGAGGGGTCCTCATGCTAATCAAGGAAAGCTCAAGACGCGATGAAATGCAATCAGATCACGGAATCGAAGGCGTCGCCATTAACATGCCCGCGGAGGATTCTCGTTGGTTTCGGCCTGGCTTTGATGCTGGTGTCGGCAGCGACGAATCATGCTGCTGCCGCTGATGGCAAGCGTCGTCCTAACATTATTTACATCATGACTGATGATCTTGGTTACGGTGATTTAGGATGTTACGGACAAAAAGTCGTTCAGACGCCGAACTTGGATAAGATGGCGGCCGAGGGCATGCGTTTTACTGATCACTATTCGGGACACACGGTTTGCCGCCCCTCTCGGTTGGTACTTTGGACTGGTCAGCATGTCGGTCACACTGGCTTGACAGGCAATCGTCCTCGTTCATTGACTGGCATGGAGCAAACCGTTGCCCAGCGACTCAAGAATGCTGGTTACGTCACGGGTGGTGTCGGTAAATGGGCACTTGGTAATGTGGATGATCCAAGCGAGATTAATAATGCTGGCCATCCGAACAACAACGGTTTCGATTACTGGTTCGGGTATTTGAATCAGGGTAATGCTCATAACTTTTATCCACCCTTTCTATGGGAAAATCGTAAGCAGGTGGTCATGCCAGGGAACGTGCTCGGTGATTTCCCTAACGGTCGTCAACGTGTGTCTTCGGTAAAGACGACGTACTCGCATGACAAGATGACCGATGCTGCATTGCGGTTCATCAAGGAAAATCGCGAGGAACCATTTTTGTTGCATGTTCACTGGACCATCCCCCATGCCAATAATGAGGCAGGTCGCGTTCATGGTGATGGGATGGAGGTGCCGGACTATGGTCAATACGCAACGCGAGACTGGCCTGATCCAGAAAAAGGATTTGCAGCGATGGTGACACGGATGGATGGCGATGTGGGACGAATTTTCGAACTGCTCAAAGAGCTTGGAATTGATGATGATACGGCTGTATTCTTTACTTCTGATAATGGTCCACATCAGGAAGGCGGGCACCAGCATGAGTTTTTTGATTCCAATGGTGCCCTGACTGGATACAAACGCTCAATGCATGATGGCGGAATTCGTGTTCCATTGGTCGTGCGTTGGCCCAGAAAGATTAAAGCTGGTAGCGTTTCCGATCATCCTTCAGCTTTTTGGGATTTCATGCCCACGGCTTGTGAAATCGCACAACTTCCCATGCCAACCTCGTATGAAGGTGATGCCGAACGAGGATGCGATGGCATTTCGTATCTGCCGACATTGAAGGGGGCTGAGCCTGAACAACGCCAGCATGAGTATCTGTATTGGGCGAGCCAGGAAGGTGCGACTTCGGTGGGAATGAGAATGGGTAACTGGAAGTTGGTGAACTATCGCACGCCGAAAAAGAGAGGAAAAGCGGCAGGATCCCAACAGCAAAAGGCAGTTGTTGAGGGTGGCGATGATTGGCGACTTTATGATTTACGTGTCGATGTTGGCGAGAAAAATGACATCGCAGACGCTCACCCCGCCGTCGTACAGAAAATGTTGGGTTTGTTGAAAACTGATGGCCTGTTGTAGGTAGGGCTTTCAGCAGCGACACTGACGGTAATCGTCCTCGGTTATGCTTCGGCAAGCCTGAAAGAGTTGGGGCGTGTTGGTAGCGTCTTTACATTTGGAGCTCTATTCAAACGACATGTCTGAAGTAACGGCCCCTGTAGTCCCGGCATGGTTGCAGAACGGATTTCATCGTTTTTTGCGACCGTTTCTAAAACGGCACTTTCATGCCGTGGCCGTGGAAAGTGGCTGGCGCGAATCACTCAAATTTGAGGCTGATGAACCGCTTCTGATTTATGGAAACCATCCGTCATGGTGGGATCCATTGATCGCTCATTTTCTGAACCGAAGCCTGTTTCCCTCGCGTCAGTTTTATGCCCCGATTGATGCAGAAGCTTTGGAGCAGTATTCCGTGTTCGGGAAGTTGGGCTTCTATGGCGTGCAAATGAACACGGCCAGTGGAGCCGCCGCCTTTTTGAAACAGACCACGGCAATCCTGGATGAGGGGCAAACTTCCATCTGGATCACTCCAGAAGGACGGTTTTCAGACGCTCGCGATCATGACGCCGAATTGATGCCAGGCTTGGCGCATATGTGTTTCAAGCTAAGTCGCGGGTGGGTCGTTCCCCTGGCCTTGGAGTACCCTTTCTGGGATGAACGTCTACCTGTCTGTCTTGCCATGTTTGGGAAACCGGTTCAGATAGCGGATCGTGCCAGTTGCTCGAAGCTTGAGTGGCAGGAAATGGTGTCGGCAGAGTTGAGAGAGACGCAAAATAAACTGGCTAAACTTGCTGTGGCACGGCGCTCAGATCCTTTCGATGATCTGTTGTTGGGGAAGGCAGGGGCAGGAATCTTTTATGACTCGTTCCGCAGAGTGCGTTCAGTTTTCTCCGGGAAGAAGTTTCGAAATAAGCATGGAGAGCAATTCGAATGATGCTCAGTCTGGCGATTTTATCACTGGTACTGGCCTGCTTGCCTGCAATCATGTTTGCGAAAAATCTGCCGGCCTTTCTGTTCCCCGTTCCATCACAGAATCAGAAAGCCGGCATGGCGGATCGTAGCGACCCGCAGGCAGACAACAGTGGTTTGAGTGGTGTATCAGTATTGATTCCTGCTCGTGACGAACAAGATGGCATCGCAGCAAGCGTGAATGCGGCCTTGCGGAGTCAAGATGTGGATGTCGAAGTCCTCGTGCTGGATGACCACTCCACCGACAGGACTGCTCAGATCGTGCAGCAAATCGCGGAACTGGATTCCCGAGTTCGTTACCTGATGGGGCAGGAGTTGCCCGCGGGGTGGAACGGCAAACAGTTTGGGTGCAAGCAGTTATCAGAAGCGGCACAGTACTCGATGCTCGTATTCATTGATGCTGACGTGCGACTTAAATCAGATGCGCTACAGCGACTGGTGACTTGCTACGATTCGATCGGGGTCGGCTTGTTGAGTGTGTTTCCCCATCAGGAAACGGAGACCATTCTTGAAAAGTGGATCATTCCGCTGATGCATTATGTACTGCTTGGGTTTTGTCCTTTGCACAGAATGCGGATGGATTCGAGTCCAGCGCTTGCTGCCGGATGCGGGCAACTATTTGTGACAAAGCAGGACGCGTATCGACAAGCCGGCACGCATGCAGCGATTAGCGGATCGAGGCACGACGGGGTCAAGCTACCAAGAGCCTACCGGGAGGCAGGCCTGATGACTGATGTCTACGATGGCCAGGAATTTGCAGACTGCCGGATGTATCACTCTGCAAAGGAGGTGATGCGAGGGGTGTTGAAAAATGCCACGGAAGGACTGGCAGGGCCAAAGTTGATTTTTCCCTTTACCATTTTGTTGATCGGGGGCAGTGTGCTTCCCGTTGTGCTGTTGGCAATCAGTTTGGCGTTTGGTGACAGTGTTGCAGCAGTGGTTGCAGGCGCTGCCGTGGTTGCGGGGCATTTTCCTCGATTGCTCGCCGCCATGCGATTGTCTCAGTCATGGCTGGGTGTGTTCTGTCACGCACCTGCCACTCTGTTGTTTGTTATCCTGCAATGGATTGCATTTCTGAGTCATTTGGCCGGGCGACAGGTAGCGTGGCGGGGGCGATCTTCTAGCTGATCAGCATGGGGCACAGGATTTGTTGAAAGAGTGTTCTAAGCTGTTGGGATGCTGAGATACCAGTGCTGAGATTGCTGTTGTGGTTTTTGCTTCACCAAAACGGGAGTGCTCTGATGCGAATAGTCGTTTGGTTTTTGATGGTTTTTTTGCCACTCACTGCCGCTCACGCTGCGCGGCCCAATATCATTGTTGTGCTTGCAGACGACTTGGGATTCGGTGATCTTCGGTGCTACGGAAATCAGTCGATTCTTTCGCCACGTATTGATCAGTTTGCCACCGAGGGTTTGAGGTTAACGAGCTGTTACGCGGCTCATCCCAATTGTTCGCCGTCGCGCGCTGGGCTGATGACAGGTCGGACACCGTTCCGACTCGGAATCTACAATTGGATTCCCATGTTCTCACCCATGCACGTGAAGAAAACTGAAGTGACCATCGCGACTCTGTTGCGTGACTCGGGCTATGAAACCTGCCATGTGGGAAAGTGGCATCTGAATGGGCGATTCAATTTGCCGGCTCAACCACAGCCGAATGATCATGGATTTGATCACTGGTTCGCCACTCAAAATAATGCTCTGCCAAATCATCGAAACCCAGAAAACTTTGTCCGAAATGGCAACGTGCTGGGGACCTTGGAGGGCTATTCGGCGGATCTTGTCGCCGCAGAAGCCGTCGAGTGGCTTCAGGAACAGCGTGATTCGAGCAAGCCGTTTTTTCTATTCGCTTGCTTTCACGAACCGCACGAGCCGATTGCGTCTGCAGCAAAATATCAGCGGCTGTATTCTCACGACGATCCGGCTTATGTTGCCCATCACGGCAATATCTCACAATTGGATACCGCGTTTGGCAGGTTGCTCGATGCTGTCAATCGGCTTGGTCTGCAAGATGAAACGGTTGTGGTCTTTACGAGTGATAATGGACCGGCCATCACGGCCATGCATCCTCATGGTTCTGCTGGTCCGCTGCGAGATAAAAAAGGGACTGTTTATGAAGGGGGGATCCGAGTTCCGGGGATTGTTCGATGGCCTGGCAGAATTCCAGCAGGAACACAAAGCGATGTCCCCATCAGTGCTCTCGATCTTCTTCCAACGCTGTGTGAGCTAGGCGAGGCAAGTCTGCCAACGGACCGTGAGTTGGATGGGACCAGTTTGGTGCCACTGCTAAAGGATGAACCGCTTCGAAGGAAGAAGCCACTTTACTGGCAGTTCAATCGTGCCAAGGGGCCGGCGAAAGTTGCCGTACGTGATGGGAAATGGAAACTGCTGGCCTCGATTACCGAACCGGGGCCAAAAACCGGAGCAGATTTGACACAGCAGGAAATGCAGGCCATCAAGAACGCCCGCTTGAAGGACTTTGAGCTTTATGACCTTCAAGCGGATGTGAGCGAGTCCAAGGACCGCAGCGACGTTGAACCCGCTGTTTTGAAACGGCTTAAAAATGAAATGCAAGCAATTTACAGAGGGGTGCAAAAAGAGGGCCCTGTGTGGCCGGATTGGGAATGGCCCCGGCACGAGTCGGATCGAATCATTTGGCCTGATTATTGGCTCAATCGAAAGAAAAAGTGAGTTTTCGCAACGTCATGGGAAGATGAGTGGTGGTGGGGCTCGTCAAAAAGGTGACGCTGGCGGTTGTGATTTCACTGTCAAATTCGGCTGGATGCTAGTAGCTCTGTACGTTAAACTCCCGACGCTTAGCAGGGGAACCGTGGTCATTTTTCGGTGCTCTACAAGGATGCTTCGCAGCCTGCCACGATGACTCGTCAAGGATGACGAACTGACAATGAACAATTTTGGTCGCGTTCTTAAGATTGCCGCTCAACGGCGGTTTGCCCTCGTTGGCATTCTCTTCTCCTCGCTGATAATTGCAGTTCTTTGGGGAGCAAACATTGGTACGCTTTACCCTCTCGTTGAAGTCGTTTTCAAGGGTGATAGTTTACCTAGCTATGTCGCATCCCGAATCGAAACATCTCAAGTTGATTTGACCGACATTGATCAGCAGCTGTTGGAGCTTTCGCAGTCGATTTCGCTGGCAAGTGATGAAAAAAAAATCGCATTGCAGGTTGAACTGCAGACGTTGGAATCTCGTCGTGCGGTGGTTAGCGAATCGAATTCATGGTTCATCAAAGTCAAGCCTTGGGTTGATCGTTACGCTCCTGATGGACCTTACGAGACACTGATGTTGATTGTGGGTTTGTTGGTAGGCGGAACGGCCGTGAAGCTCGTGGCATTGATGTTTAATTTATTGTTGGTCCAGTATGTTGCGGAGCGGACGGCATTCGATCTGCGATCTGCTTTTTTTCGGAAATCACTTTCCCTGGATCTGGATTCGTTCGGCGAAAATGGATCGGCGGAGTTGACGTCGCGTTTGACCAATGATGTGTCGCATGTTTCCGCAGGTGTTTCTGTACTTTTAGGGCGCATGGTACGTGAACCATTGAAAATGATGGTTTGCCTTGTTGGAGCCATGTTCATTTGTTGGCGTTTGATGCTGCTCGTGATGATCGTCACGCCCATTGTTGTTTTGGTGATGTCGTATCTGAGCCGGGCAATTCGTAGAGCAAGTCGGCGGGCGATGGAGGAGATGAGCCAACTTTATGGAATGTTAAGTGATGCATTTGCCGGAATACGCGTGGTCAAGGCGTTCAATACTCAAGCCTTTGAGCGAGCCAAGTTTAGGCGTGGTACTTATGCTTTTTATCGTAAATCAATGAAGATCGCCTTCTACAACATGCTGGCCCGCAGCAGCAGTGAAATGCTCGGCATGGCAACCGTTGGCATGGCAATTCTTGCGGGCGGCTATTTGGTGGTCAATCAAGAGACTCATCTCCTTGGCATTCGCATGAGTGCGGAGCCACTCAATGTGGGTGAAGTACTGATGTTTTTCGGATTTCTGATTGGTGCTTCGGATCCCGCTCGGAAATTAACTGATGTGTGGAGTGGCTTGCAGAGAGGTATTGCAGCCACCACCCGTGTTTATGACATCATCGACCAGACCGTCCGAGTTCAAGAGCCAGCGCAACCGAAGTCGGTTGTCCGGCCGCATCGGACCATTACCTTCAAGGATGTCTGCTATCAGTACTCATCCGGGCCTAAGGTGCTGCAGGGGATGGACTTTGAGATTCAGCACGGGGAAACCGTTGCTGTGGTCGGCCCCAACGGTAGCGGGAAAAGTACCCTGGTCAGCCTGCTGTGCAGGTTCGATGACCCACAGTCGGGCGACGTTCTTCTGGATCGCGTTCCACTCAGAGAAATGCGTACCCGTGACGTCCGACGCAGGATCGCCTTGGTGACTCAGCGGACGGCTCTTTTTGAGGATACCATTGAAAACAACATCCGCTACGGTAGCCCCGGAGCAGACTCCCATGCCGTGGTTCGCGCGGCAAAGTTGGCCTTTGCTGACGATTTTATTCGCACCAAAACTCCTGATGGATATCAGACTCTGCTAGGAACAGGCGGTGTGCGATTGTCCGGGGGGCAAATGCAACGCATCGCCTTGGCTCGAGCATTTCTCAGGGAGCCAGATATCTTGATTCTTGATGAGGCAACGAGCCAGATCGATATGGAAAGCGAGCAGTTGATTCATCAAGCACTCAAAAAGTTCCTCGTCAATCGTACCGGTGTGATGATCACGCACCGCCCTACCTCGCTGGCGATGGCCGACCGCACAATTGTGGTAGAAGCGGGGATTGTGTCTGACCAGGGTACGCATGCTGAACTGCAGCAGAGTAATGCGTTTTATCAGAGCCTGTGTGGTGAGCAGAAGTTATCTGCTTGAGAACTGGCGTTTCTGAACAGTCACGCAGTCGGGTGTGTGGGAATGTAGGGAGCACGCAGGACTCAGCAGCGTGTTCGTTGGCAAGCTGCATGAATGCTTTTCGCAGCTTGGGAGGCAGCGTGGTATACCCTTCGGCCACAGATGAGACGGAAGTTTTACACTCTGAAGCTTTGGACTGGACCGCTCGGAAAATCTGCCTTGCATTTTTTATCAGCGAGCCAGCGAGTTGTTGGCTTGGAGATGCGAGCGTGTTGGCACGCCTGCGAAGCCACCTAAAAAAACTCAGTTCCGTCAAGTGACAGGACTGAGTTGTTGAAATGGTTGTCAGGTTTCGCCCTGGCTTGGGCAGCGCTCAAAGCCCGAGGTCGCTCTTATAGCCCGAGGTCGCTCTTATAGCCCGAGGTCGCCGAACAGCGGTGTGCTGAGGTATCTTTCACCTAGGCTGCACATGATGGTGACGATCTTCTTTCCCTTCATTTCAGGGCGAGCAGCAACCTGTGCTGCCGCCCACATGTTTGCGCCGCTACTGATGCCGCCGACGATACCTTCTTCCTTTGCAAGTTTACGTCCCCACTCGAAAGCGTCTTCGTCGTCGACTTGTACCACGTCATCGATCACGGAAGTATCGAGGTTTTTGGGGACGAATCCGGCTCCGATCCCCTGGATTCGATGCTTGCCGGGGTCACCGCCACTAATCACGGGTGAATGCTTCGGCTCGACGGCAAACGCCTTGAAGTTGGGATTCTGCTTTTTGAGAAACCGTGTAACTCCGGTAATCGTTCCACCGGTGCCCACGCCGGCAACGATCGCGTCGATATCTTGTCCGCTATCGGCCCAAATCTCAGGACCGGTAGTTACTTCGTGAATCGCTGGGTTTGCTGGATTCTCGAACTGCTGCGGCATGTACGCGTTGTCGGTTGCGGCGACCAATTCGGCTGCCCGATTGATGGCCCCCTTCATTCCTTCTCCCGCTGGGGTCAGGACAAGGTTCGCGCCCATCGCCCTTAGCAGAGCTCGTCGTTCGACGGACATTGATTCAGGCATCGTCAGCGTCAGCTTGTAGCCCTTAGCAGCACAAACAAATGCCAAGGCAATTCCTGTGTTGCCACTGGTAGGTTCGATGACGTGGGTATCTGCATTGATGCTTCCATCTCGCTCACCCGCTTCGATCATGGCAACGCCAATGCGATCTTTGACGCTGTTGAGTGGTTGGAAGAACTCGCACTTGGCAAAGACCGTGGCACCGTCACCGGATGCCAGACGGTTGATTTGAATCATCGGTGTATCACCGATTGCCTTGGTAGCGTCTGAGTAGCTTTTATCGCGTGGCATAGGAACCTCGTTTAACGGGGAACAGTCAACGGTGAAAAAAGGTCGTAACCTTCCCGGCCCATGAGCAACGATTGCACTTGGTCGGCCGGTTCTTCTTGAGTGAAATGTAGGTGGTGTAGATAGATCTGCCGTAGGTCAAGCTGTCAATTGGCAAGCCTGAATGCCTTGATCTTCAACTCGTGGACGGATGTTGCTCCGTCCTCACACGATGTCCGCGTGATGCCGAGAAGTTTGCGTTTCGGATAGTCATGGCAAATTGCGTCCGTGCAAGGTGATGTGCTGGGGGATGACGGTCGTTCAATCCGGGGTCAGTCGACCGTCCACGTATCACCAGAGGTGAACAGGGCGTCGAGATCACCATCACCTTTGTTTTCAGTGGCTGTGGCTACTTGGTCATTAATCTGATCATCGTATGTCGGGACTCCTTCCACGGCTCGCAGCACACCAATGGGCTCCGGCATGGCTGGATAGGACATTCGCGCCATCATCATATGAATTGACGGGTTGGGGTCTTTCTCATCGTGGATTAGTAGGTCATCGGCGGGCACATCCGAGGTATTTACGATCTCCAAGTGTGTGCCGACCAAGCGAATTCCTTTGGTTCCATTGGCGAAGACCAATGGCTTGCCGTGTTCCAATTCCACCACATTATCTGCGCGTTGTTTACGCTCTTGTGCGTAGGCCATTGCACCGTCATTGAATACGTTGCAGTTCTGATAAACCTCCACTAGCGATGCACCTTTGTGCGACGCGGCGCGTTTCAGGGTCTCGCCCAGATGTTTGACATGGGCATCGATGGTTCTGGCAACAAAGGTTGCTTCGGCTGCAAGTGCCACTGAAAGAGGGCTCAGTGGATGGTCGATTGACCCCATGGGAGTGCTCTTGGTGATCTGGCCCTCAACACTGGTGGGGCTGTACTGCCCTTTGGTGAGTCCGTAGATCCTGTTGTTGAACAAAACGATATTGACATCGAGGTTGCGGCGGAGAGCATGGATGAAGTGGTTGCCACCGATCGATAACGCATCTCCGTCACCAGTGATGACCCAGACCATCAGTTCCGGTCGCGTCGTTTTGAGTCCTGTGGCGAAGGCCGGAGCGCGACCGTGGATGCTGTGCATGCCGTATGTATTCATGTAATACGGAAAGCGACTGCTGCAGCCGATGCCACTGATGAATACTGTCTTTTCGCGAGGAAAACCCAGGTCGGGAAGTACCTTTTTCATCTGCGCCAGAATCGAATAATCTCCGCAGCCAGGGCACCAGCGAACGTCCTGATCGGATGCAAAGTCAGCAGGTTTTAGTACAGGTAACGTGGACATGGTTCTGATTTGCAAATTGCAGTGGGACTGGGAAGTAAAGACGCGGAAGCGTCAGCAGTGGAATCTTCTTGTAGCAGTTCTTTTGGGTGCCGGCGCTAACTGGCCTTGAGCCGGGAATCGCCTTTGACCGAATTGCTTTGTTCTTCGATGGCGGCGACAAGTTCGGTGACGGTGAAGGGCTTGCCCTGCACTTTATTGACACCAATGCAGTCAACCAGATATTCAGCCCGCAGCAGCAATCGTAGTTGTCCGGAGTTGAGTTCAGCCACGATGACCTTTTTGAATGAACGCAGCAGCTCTCCGATATTGGAGGGCATGGGGTTGATGTAACGTAGGTGGGCGTGACTGACGCTGTGGCCATCTGCTCGACAGCGACTGGCAGCGGTATGACAAGCACCGTAGGTACCGCCCCATGACACCACGAGCACGTCGCCGGTTGCCGGGCCGCTGATGTCCTGCTTGGGGATTCGTTCAGCGATCTTGGCAACTTTGGTAGCACGCATATCGGTCATGTGCTGGTGGTTGGCCGGGTCGTAACTGACGTTGCCCGTACCGGCTTCTTTTTCGAGTCCACCCACACGATGCATGAGACCCGGTGTGCCAGGGATCGCCCAAGGGCGTGCCAAGTGCTGGTCACGAGCATACGGCATGAACGGTTCGCCTTCGTCGGTTCCTTCGGGATGGGAGACGCTGATGGGGTCGATCCCCGACATGGCTGGGATTTTCCAAGGCTCGCTACCATTAGCGATGTAGCCATCGGAAAGAATCATGACGGGAACCATGCACTCAACCGCCAGACGCCATGCTTCGACAGCGATCTCGAAGCAGTCTGCAGGTGAACGCGGGGCCAAGATTGGAAGTGGCGCTTCACCGTTACGACCATACATGCCTTGTAGCAGGTCACTTTGCTCGGTCTTGGTCGGTAGTCCCGTGCTGGGCCCACCGCGTTGAACGTTGATGATGATCATGGGAAGTTCCAGAATCATTCCCAGTCCCATTCCCTCGGCCTTCAGAGCAATGCCGGGGCCGCTGCTGGCGGTGACAGCCATGGAACCACCAAAGGCAGCGCCGATCGTCGAGCAAACTGCTGCAATCTCATCCTCTGCTTGAAAAGTCTTCACACCAAAGTGTTTGTATTTCGTGAGCTCGTGAAGAATGTCGCTCGCAGGTGTGATCGGGTAGGTTCCGTAGAAAAGGTCTTTGTTGCTCACTTTGGATGCTGCAATCAGACCCCAAGCCAACGCTTGATTGCCCATGATGTTGCGATAGATGCCCGGTTTCAGTTCGGCTGCCTCAACCTGGTAGCTTTCGCCAAACGCTTCCGTCGTTTCACCAAACGCCCAGCCCGCACGAAGCGCTGCCTCGTTCGCGGCGGCAATGTCGGGTTTCTTGCTGAATTTTGCTTGGATGAACCGCAGGGTTGGATCGAGTGAACGTCCAAACAGCCAGTAAACAAGGCCCATGGCAAAAAAGTTCTTGCAGCGATCCGCAACCTTCGTGCCCAGTCCAAACTCGGAGACCGCTTCGCGGGTCAACTTGGTCATCGGCACCTTGATGATCCGGTAGGTCTCCTCAAGGACGTTGGCGTCAAGTGGATTGGAGTCCACCTTTGCAAGCTTGAATTCTCTCTCGTTGAAGCCGTCCTCATTTGCGATCAGGATGCCACCATGACGCAAATCATCCAGATTGGTAACCATGGCGGCCGGGTTCATCACCACCAAAGCATCCAGCGTGTCGCCAGGCGTGAAGATCTCTTCGCTTGCAAACTGCACTTGGAAGCCCGAAACGCCGGCACGCGTCCCGCGCGGCGCTCGGATTTCGGCGGGAAAATCCGGGAAGGTCGCAACGTCATTCCCTGCCAACGCACTGGTATTCGTCAACTGAGTGCCCAGCAATTGCATGCCGTCGCCTGAGTCGCCAGCAAGTCGCACGGTAATACCAGAAACAGACTGAACGTCTTTTGAATTCTTAAGGGAGGCCATGTATGAAATCCGGGGCGTTACCAAACGCCAGTAAAACGGAAACGTGAGAGACTTTACCGGTTATATCGATCATTCGGGTTCGGAAGGTTACCGAAATTTTATAAATCCGCGGGCATGTCGTAACTGTCAAGAGCTTGGGAAGGTGATGGAATTGGCCAGAAAGTAACAAAAAACGCGTTCTAAGCCGTCATTCTAAAGCTAATACCGCCTCGCCCCACAGACTCGGGTCATCCATCACCGGGTACTCCGGGCCAAGCGAAAACGTTTGCCAACCCAGTTCACGATCAATCACTGCGTAGTAGAGCCCGATTCTGGGTTGCTCGGTAGGTTCAAAACCCGTCATCGCCGCGTTGGGAACAAAACCTGAAAGCTCGTACCCGTCATGTCGCGGAAAGGCTGCGATTTTAAGCGAATTTGCCGGTATTGACTTGGGGTTTGCCCGGGCGCGGTTGATGGGAATCAGCGATGTCACCGGTTTCTCTCGCTTGGACCCGCCGCCAGCAGGCATCCAGAGAAAACGATGGCAATACTGAGTCGCCCGGTGAATGCCAGGGCTGCAACGAGTGTCGATCCAAAGATGGAACCCATCGCTGTCATCAAGTCGAGATTCGCGGCACCAGGGGAGTTGGCCTTTCCCATTCACCGTCACATGGACCCCCAGGCCTTCGCTGCACCAACCCATCCGGACATCGGCAAAAACGGGACGATCATCTAGGCCACCGAAAGAGGGGAGGCGACATTCGGTGGGCAATTTCAGGCCTCGGTTTGTCCACTTGCATTCCGTCTGCTGGATCGCGACTTCAAAACGGAACAGAAACGTGGGATCGATCAGTTTGGACGACATCAAACGTCTCGGTGCAAGGTGGACTGGTAACCGGCAACAGCCTCGGGGTGCCCGGTCACAGTCACGGTTCAAATATTGTTTACGGCAGTTTAGCAAAGCGGGGAAGATATAGGTGAGTACCCACGTGCGTTGCAGACCGAAACACCCAGAAAAATTCACCATCCTGAAGGGTGAGTCAGGATCGGTTCCCGCTGAAAATTACGCCATTCGGACGCTGGGATCTTAAGCGAGCACATGCAATTGTGTGGGAAATGCTGACTTGAAGTAGTCGGCTCGCCTCGCGACCTGACGGCGGTCACGTTCTGCGACGCTGTTAAAAGCTGTTGCTCTGGCGTCTCAGGGTTTTAAGGCTTGAGTGTTTCAACGCACGGTCACTCAGGGGCAAGGCTTCCGGCAGAGTGTTTTTTGGAGCGTGACGACTCGCAGCTGTTTTGGCTAACCTATCCGACTTCGAAGCATGCTCTCTGCCAAAAAAGCTGTAAGAACGCTAAGCATCCCGCAGAAGCTGATCGTTGAGTTGATAGGAACGCCAATCTGGAGTACTCCGCAGCGGCTGCAACGCTCGAGGCGATGTACGCATGGGAATGAATTTTACCGTGAGAGATTGAAGGTTCCGCTGTCGCGACCACCGCGGAAATTTGCACGGATTCGACTGGGGGTCACCGTTGCATTCATTCGGTAGGTGCCTAGCAATGGCAAGCGTTGGCTTGACGTGTATTGGTTCTCAGTTCCGGCGACTCGATCCAAGCGAGCAGGATAGGCGAATGGAATCACGCCGGCAAAACGCCCCACGAACAATGCGCGGTAGGTGTCATGATCGACCTGGCGTACTCGCGCCTTGAGAGGGCCGTTGTGACCTGTCGAGCTGCTGTTCCATGACCCACGCCATTTTCCAGTTGGCGAGGTCGCGGATAAAGTCGGAGAGGTCGTGACAAGTGAAGTGAGCATTACAACAACGAAAGCAAGCTTAAGGTGTTTATTTTTCATGAGATCTCATCCGACGCTCGAGGAGGTAGCCAAGACTGACTGGGGTGTTTCAGCGGACTTCTCTTCACAGGTTAGTTTCCAAGGGAACGCGCAGTAAAAAAGCCACGCCAAATTTGGGAGGTTTGGCGTGGCTAAGCTTCTTTATCGCTTTGATCGCTTCGTTCGGAATCCTTAGTGGTGCCGACCGTGCCGGTGGTACGGTCCGAAGCGGTAATCGAAGTGTCCTGGCACGACACCATAGGGGGTACCGTACCGATAAACTCCGGAGGGACGGTAATCATAGTGGCCGTAATTGCGGCGGATGGTGCTTCCGTAGCGATAGCTGTTGTAGCAACTTGGAGTCCGCGAGCGGTAATAGCTGGAATAGTAGCCAGGGTAGTAGGCACTTGGAGCCCGGGTGTAGTACGAGGGATAGCTTTGCCCCACCTGAATACTCAGGCCTCGTGATCCGAAAGAAAATCCTTGTGCTTCCGCTGGGGGAGCATCTGTAATCGTGAGCAAACCGACAGCGAGGATCGGTGCTGCGGTCCATTTGATGAAGTTAGACATTGGGTGTGCCTCGGTTGATGACATGGGATTGATTAGCGGGCCAGTAAGTGCCCGCGAACTGGGTCGTCACTATCTAACCGCTAACAGCGTGCCAAAGAACTGAATCGGGGGCGGTCCCGCGAGAACGTAATGTTTTTGCAGGTAAAACAGATGTCACTGCCAGCTTGCGTTGCCTCAAGGCTCACGCAAGGATGAAATCCATCTGAGGACACAAAGGTGTCCATGTGATGACACCCGCAAAGTTGGCATCGCAGTTCGGCGCGGCAAGATCGAAGAGTTCCGGGGCGCGCGGTTTCCCGCAATGCTGGATCGGGCGGTGGATGGCAGCCGATCGCCGCACGTTTCGCCGCTAGGCCCGACTGCTTGATCATGTGGTCGGTTATGCAAGATGCGTGCCATCGAGCCAGCGAAGCTTGGGGACAGCACGTTTCTATCAGTCGGGCGCCTAAGCTGTTGGCATGGGCTTGTCGTCGCCTCGCGAAGGATCGCCAAAGACGGGCAAGTTGTTTCTCGGGGCCAAATCGGCCGGACACGCAGGTACACGTCAAACGTTCGCTGACGCTGCAGGTGCTGCTAGCACCTTGATCCCTCAGGACACGAAATGCTCACGGTGCCCAAGATGACAGGCATCGAGACAAGAATCGCTCAGTCTGTTAGGACTTGACGATGTCTTTCATCTTGGGTTCAAGATAGGTGACTGTCGAGTGCATGCTGGCGAGATTACCGTAGTCCTCTTCCGGAATTTGTACACGATGCCGCTTTCGCAGTTCCATGACGATGTCCAGAAAGTCCATGCTGTCGAGCTCCAGCTGATCGCGGAAAGCTTTCTCATCATCGAGGCTATCGAGGTCTTCGTCGGGGGAAATGTCTTCGAGGATATCGAGAATTTCGTCGCGAATTTCTGCAGGGGTCATCGATTCAATGGCTCCGGTAAATTATTCGACACCAGACGGGCTGTTGTGGGCCGATCGCTGGGATGTCGGTTCAAATGCTTTTAGGTGATTTACTGTGATTCTCGACTGTTGCCACCATGCAACAGAAAATAGCGGTTTCCGCGTCTAAACGCGGCCAATGATGACAACTGAGTTGATGCCCAGCATCCCAAAGGAATTGTTTAAAACGTAATCAATTTTCTTGCCCTCTTCCGGTTCGTTCAAAACCAGCCCAGGGATCGCACAATCGGGATCGAGTTCGTCGACGTTGATTGTGGGATGTACGACTCCATCGCGGAAGGACAGCAGGTTACCAGCTAATTCTAGTGATCCGGCAGCGCCCATCGCGTGGCCAATGTAGCTTTTTGTGTTGTTGATTCGTGGATTCGTGCAGTCGCCGAATACGGTTCGCAGCGCTTTGCACTCCTGAAAGTCACCACTGCTGGTACCTGTGGCGTGGGTGCTGACCAAATCGATTTGGTTTGCCTCGAGGCCAGCTTTCTTAAGGGCCATGTGAACACATTCAGCTTGTCGTTCCGGATTGGGAAGAACAAAGTCGGTTGCATCCGTGTTCATGGCGTAGCCTACTAGTTCGCCATGAATCTCGGCACCGCGGGCTTTTGCATCGCTGAGTCGTTCCAAGACGTACAGGCATCCACCTTCCGCGACAACGATTCCATTGCGATCAACATCAAAAGGTCGCGATGCCTGGGCAGGATCCTCGTGCGTGGCGAGTGCATTCTGGCTATTGAAGCTTGCGAAAATTCCGAACGTATGAATGCTTTCGCTCGTGCCTCCGGCGATTGCCAAGTCGCACTCATTCAATCGGAGCATCTGTGCTCCTTGAATGATGCCGGCGTTTCCTGCCGCGCAGGCGGCACCAATGGTGTAGTGCGGGCCGGTGATGCCCATGTTCAATGCAATTTCGCCAGCGGGATTGTTTGCCACCGTTCGCGGGTTGTGGTGGTGAGACCAGCAACTGGTGTCGTAGTCAAAGCCCTTGATGACGTAAATTTCGTTCTCGGTTTCGACGTTCCCGTGCTCCGTCACTCCCACGTAAATTCCAACGCGAGAACGATCCGTGTTTTCCCAATCGATGCCTGAATGCTGAATGGCTTCGTTTGCGGCGTAAACGCCTACGCTTCCGGCACGCGTCCCGCGGCGGACTTCTTTTTTCTTTTGGTATCGATTGGTGTCGAAGTCGCAAATGCCCGCAAGCGTCTCGCCAAAGTAGCGGATTTCGTAAGGTTGGACCCCGCTTCGTTTTTCCAGCAGTGCCTCGCGAAAACTCGACCAGTCATTTCCGTTGGGCGCAGTGAGTCCAACGCCAGTGATGACGATTCGCTGGTCGTCAGGCAGTTCGGAAGCGCGATTGGGAGCGATCACAGGACAGAAATTGGTAAGAGGTGCGCTCGGTGAGCATGATTTCCCAAGCAATAACGGTACCGCGAGGACTTTGACTGCATCACACCCGGTAACGAAAAGGCTAACAATCGAAGTCAAAATTGACAACGCCTGCGAAAGCACATTCGTGCCTTGGTTTTTCAGAAAACAACGTGAAAAACGGTTTAAAACACGTTACCCGCGTTCTTTCCACGCTTTACCGAGCCGTTCCAATCCCTGGTCCATACTCAGACGGACACGAAACCCCAGCTTTTCCTTCGCCGATTCAATCGAAAAATAGTGGTCTCGGGCGAGCTGCGCGGCGACAAAGCGGGTCATCGGTGGCTCCGTTTTGCGACCGGTGAGGCGATATCCCACCTCCAGCAACCCTCCAATTCGGTAGGCCGCTCGGTAGGAGATTCGTTTGGTGGGAGGGGGGGCCGATCCCAATTCGCAAATCTGCCGAATCCAGTCCCAGCACTTGACTGGCTCATCTTGAGCAATGAAATACGCTTGGCCACCGCAAATTTCCGGTGCGCTCACCAACGCATCGATCGCGTCGAGGTGTGCCGCTGCTGCGTTCACGACGTGCACCGTGTCCACCACGTTCTGGCCGTCCCCAACGATCCGTAAACGGCCAGATTTCGCTCGATCCAGCATTCGTGGCAGGATATGAGGATCGTCGTCGCCCCAGATCAAATGCGGGCGGAGTGCCACGGTAGCTAGACCGCCCGGAACATGTGCCTTCAGGACTGCCTGCTCAGCCAATGCTTTGGTGTGTGGGTAGTGGCACATCCAATGCTTGGCATAAGGTGCGGTTTCATCGACCCCCCGCTGATGCTCACCATCAAACGTGACACTGGGGCTGCTGGTGAAGACACATTGTGAAACCTGATTCGTCTGACAGGCCGCCAAAACATGATCGGTTGCTACTTTATTGATCGAGTAGAAGTGTTCCCAGGGCCCCCACACGCCTGCCACGGCTGCTGTGTGTACCACTGAGTCGCATTCGCGAATCGAGCGGCTGACAAACTCGGGATCTCGCAGGTCGCCGCGACAATGCTGCATACCACGCCTGACCAGGTCGGGGTATTCCTGTCGGGAAATTCCAGTGACCTCGTCACCTCGGTCAAGTAGTTGTCGGACGATCTCACTACCAAGAAAGCCGCCGCATCCTGTTACCATCACATGCAAGATTGAATCGCCTGTTGTAGTGGCTCGTTACCAGGGGTCGCTCATGGACCTCACTCAGCATTATCGTCTCGGTGTATCATAAACGGACCGTCGCTGCCAGCTTACGAGTGCATCCTGCTTGCTGAAAAATGCTCTCGCTGTGAGTACGACTCGTGATAATGCTTCCCCTCGTGGGGATCGCTGACACAATGACTCGTCACGTGATCACGGCATCTGCCGACTCGATTCACACGTTCACTATTTTGGAACACGACTACGCCCTATGAGCTTCATAAGTACTCATCAGATCAAGCCCGGTGTCAAAGTCCGCCTTGATGACATCGAAACACGCTGCAAGGGACCATTTGAGGGGAAGAAGCAGGCAAGAGAGTTTACTGCTGAGATAAATCAGGAGATCCGTGACTTGCAATATCGGCAGTTTGTTGAAGGAAAGCAGAGTCTTTTGGTTGTGCTGCAAGCTCCAGATGCGGCAGGGAAAGATGGCTTGATCCGAAAAGTTCTGGGGCAAATGAATCCGCAAGGCTGTCGGACCTATCCATTCAAGGCACCCACGCGGAAAGAACTCGCGCATGACTTCTTGTGGCGTGTTCATCACTGCACACCTGCCAAAGGGCACGTCTCAATTTTTAATCGTTCACACTATGAAGACGTGCTCATCGTACGAGTGGAGGACTTGGTGCCCAAGGCCGTCTGGAGTGAACGATATGACATCATCAATAGCTTCGAGAAGAATCTTAAGGCGAGTGGTACATCGATTCTGAAATTCTATTTGCACATCAGTAAAGATGAACAGCTTTCTCGATTTAAAAAACGGCTTGATAATCCACAAAAGCACTGGAAGCTTAACGTGGCTGACTACACCGTGAGAGAACGTTGGGATGAGTACCGTGAAGCTTATGAGGATGTTTTTCGAAACTGCAACCCTGCCGATGCGCCTTGGTTTGTCATTCCTGCAGACAATAAATGGTACCGGGATGCTGCGGTTGCTGGAATCGTTCGGGACACTTTGCGTGAGATGGATCCGCAGATGCCACCTGTTGAGGTTGATCTGGATGAGATTCGCCGGTACTACGATCAAGCACTGGACAAACTTGAGCGTTGATTTTGGTAGACAGAGATGGCTTTCGAGTTTCGCGGTTGCCGAGTATCTTTCGTTCAAGGAATTTTCCGGATCGGCTCGGAAGTGCTTAGGAACTCCGTCACTGTGACGGGGACGGTAAATGAGTCAAGCTGGGACCGCGCGTTTTGATTTGTTGTGAACTGGTGTGGTGCCAGTAATTTCGGCTGCTCGCATGAACTTCTACTCCAATGACCTTCTGCTCGAATGATTGAGACTTTGTCTTCAGTACGCGATGTGCGTCGCCTGACTTTCATTTCAGATTTGCACCTGTTTAGCAATCGATGCAATGTGCTTGAGCATCATGATCTGATCGAGTCATCTATCGAGGATTCAGAGATGTGCGTGTGGGGTGGCGACCTGTTCGATTTTCGCTGGAGCCGGCTTGAGAACGAGAACGCATCGGTCGATCGTGCATTGCAGTGGCTCGAGGATTGGTACGAGCGTTTTCCTGAGAAGGAGTTTGTTTATTTGCACGGGAATCATGACGCACACAACGCTTTTTCAAAAGCGATGATTCGTTGGGCTGCTGATCGTGAGCGTTTTGCATGCGATTTGGATTGCATGCGTATCAAGGACACCTTGTTTTTGCACGGCGATGTGATTGAGGGCAAAGGCAATCTGGAAGCTTTTGCCGAGTACCGCGGGCGTTGGCAAAACAAACGTGTTGCATCGCGGGTCGCCAGCGGCTTTTATGACGTTGCCATTGCCGCGCGAGCTCATAAGGCGGCTGCCATGGCGGCCCATCGCCGCAAAGCAACCTGTCTGCAGTTATTGCACTGGATGCACAAGCAGCCTGATCATGCCACCGACGGCGTCCGGCGAATCGTGTTTGGACACACGCACCGACGTATCCAAGGATACCGTTTGGAAGGGATCGAGTTTTTCAACGGGGGAGCGACGATTCGGCACGTCCCTTTCTCGCCGGTCATGATCGATTTTGAAGGCTGAGCCCCTGTGCTTTCTCTCGGTACCTGTGCTTTCTCTCGGTACCTGTGCTTTCTCTCGGTACCTGTGACGTTTCCTGGTAACAGCCAAGGTCTCGGGTGACGCGTGACATTGCTTCAGTGCTCGACTTCCGGCATTCTTTTATGGCTTATCTGTTGGCAGCCAAAGCCGCTCGCAGCCAAGCCATCCCCGCCTTCGCAATTCTCGGTTGCAAGACGTCGGGATGGCCGCCGAGTGTCTCTGTACTGGTAAGGACGCCCTCGTCGGGGGTGATCACCGTAAGGGTGATTTCTGATGCGGGCTGAGGCAACAGTGCATCATGCTGCAGTTCTGGGTAACTGTCGATGACAAGAATCCAGTCGAGGTTGCATTTCTGTTTGACGATCAACAAAGCTTGTTGCTCGGTTGCACCACCAAACAAGTCCTGCAGTTGCTGGGGGGTTGCCAGAGAAAGTCCGCCTTTATAGGCCGGGGTATCACCAAGTTTGGCAAACCAGTCGCCCAAGGGAGCTGCGCGGCCATATTCTACGACCATCAGATTCTGCTCACGAGCTATCAACTCTTCGTTGATTGCGTCGTGTTGCTCGTAACGGTCACCTTCACCAAAGTAAAACTCAGGAACCCGCTCCATGATCTCGGCCCGTGTCTGGTCGATTTGCGCTTGGCAATCTTTGGCGTCCCTGCCCGTTGCTGTGATTCGTAACGAAATCGTAGCGGTGCTGACGGTGATACCCACACGCGGTTCTCGATCTCTTGCAATCATGGGGCCAAGTCGGTTCTCCATGTCGCTTTCCCCGGTTCCGAAGAATTTCATCACATGCTGTTGAATCTCCGTGCCGGGCCCTTTCTCTTCCGTTATTCGCGGTGCAACCGTTTCGTCGAACATGCGTTTCATTTCCGCAGGTACACCGGGCAAAGCAAATACGCGTGATTCGCCGGTCTCCTGTCGTGGAATCACCATGTCGATCCCGGGAGCCGTTCCCTGTGGGTTGAAAATTTGCTCGCTGCCGGCGGGGAACATTGCCTGGACCTGGTTACGCGCCGGCATGTCACGCTTGCGGCGGGAAAACATCTGTTCAATGTGCTGCATCGCCGACGGATTTAACTCTAGAGGTGCTCCACTTAACTTTGACAATGCATCCCGGGTCAAGTCATCTCGCGTCGGACCAAGCCCTCCCGTACTGAGCACGATGTCCACACGTTCGGCGGCAATGCGGAATACATCGACATTTTGTTCCAAAGTGTCGGCGACGGTGGTATGGAAGCTGACTTTGATCCCGAGTTCGCCAAGGCGTCTGCTCAGCCATTGGGCGTTGGTGTCCAGCCTTGCCCCACTTGTCATTTCGTCACCGATGGAAATGACTTCAGCTGTTAGTTGCCTTGCTTGTTGTGTCATCTTTAGCTTGGTCGAGTCGTGCTTTGTTTTTCTGGGATGTCAAATTTAATGAGCGCTTACCTGGGACCCCCAGGATTAAGACGCGGTGGGTGTAGTTGGGCTCGCGGTCCTCGAGCATTTTCTGCTGGACCCAATGGGGCTTGGTCTTGTCGGTTGGCTCGATTTCAAAATACCACCAGACGTGCGGCCCTTTCTGTTCTCGCCCAATCCAATGATAGGAACTCGTCAGGGGTTGGCCAGCACCCGTTGGTTTCGTGACTCGGAACTTTTGCTCGAGATACTTGAGACGCCAATTCGTCGCGACCTCAGAGGTCGCATCTGCCTTGACGGCCTGTTTTGCCAGCCATTGCTCGTCCAATATGTCGAGCCGCAGAGCCACTTCCATGCGGTGAGTCTTCGGATTCCACTCTATCTCAGCAACCGTCTCATGGACCGGGTGAACCAGCATCAGGCAAAGCAAACTAAAATACATGATGGCTTCAGTTAAGTGGGGTTCTGTTGAGGTCGCGTGACGTGGACAACATGCGTGATTTGTCGCCCTGTTGAATTTTTATCCAGGTATCAGGGCGGTGGCATGAACCGGGGGGGCTCCTCCTGCTCTATGATCTCACCCTGTGTCGGGTGACCGCAGGGGTGCGGGGTGAGGCAAAGCAAGACGAGGTAGCCGGCCTTTTGCACTACTTGGAATCTTTTGCTTCTGGCTTCGCTTTTGCTTCTGGCTTCGCTTTTGCTTTCGGTTTAGCTCTGCCAGACGGTTTGCCTGTTGCTTCAGCGGGCTTCTTGCTGGAATCGCTTTTGGGCTTCGCTTCTGGTTTCTTTGCGTCCTTTTTCTCAGCGTCCTTTTTCTCAGCGTCTGCCGCTTTTTTCTCGGTAGCCTTCTTGGCATCCCGCGAGCTTTGCATTGGATTTCGGCTCGGCCCCTCCTTGAACAGTCGGAAACGACTT
>Ga0315322_10000666_pt1 | contig 25718 bp, 13 predicted proteins | sample M110021515metaG_FD_203461 | JGI IMG/M metagenome (GOLD analysis project Ga0315322, IMG submission 203461) | Ammonia-oxidizing marine archaeal communities from Monterey Bay, California, United States - M1 100m 21515 | ecosystem: Environmental > Aquatic > Marine > Intertidal zone | place: USA...
GGTTAATAGCAAAAAAAGGAAATGCAGGGACCAACCTGAGCGTGAACAGATAAAAGGCACCGTCTTTCGCGATACCTTTGTTGATAGTGTTGATCATGTTTTTAAAGCGGCGCTCTACCTGCTCTTTGAAGAGCCAGCGTGCAATAACCATCGCCAGGGTCGCTCCAATCGTAGACGCAAAAGAGACGATCAACAGTCCCCACCACAATCCAAAAAGCGCACCCGCCGCCAGCGTCATGACGGCGGCACCCGGAATCGACAGCGCGGTCACAGCGACATAGATAAAGAAGTAACCGGCAATGAATTTCGCCGGACTGGAATCGACAAGTTCCTGCAGGGCTACCTGTTCTGATTTGATCGCCTCAAGGGTCAGGTAACTACCCAGATCGTACTGAAAAAATGCGCCTAATAAAAACGCCACTACCGCCAGTAAAACCCACCTGGAAATGGTCATTGATGTTACCCCTTGGTTTCTTGTTCGAACGGCGATCTGCTAGATCGACGAATTGATGAGACAATTGTTAGGTCGCGCTAACAGCTGCGCTCATGGCAGCACCTTGGCCGCTGTACAATCATCATAATAACGCTTATCAAAGCAGGAGTAATCCAATGGCGGTATTGTTCCACGAAAATTCAGATAATGTGAACTGGGAACAACTACGCAAGGACCTAACCGACGATGAATTTCACAATGGCAGGACCACTCATCAGCTAAAACTGTCGTTCGAAAACAGCCAGTTGCAGGCCTATGCCAACGACCGGGAACGATGCATCGGCACCGCCAGAGCCCTCTCTGATGGTGTAGGCAACGCCTATATCATCGATGTTTGGACTCAATCATCGTATCGAAAACAGGGAATCGCAACAGAGATGATGGAAATGATGATGAGAAAATGTCCAGGGCAACACATCTATCTGCAGACCGATGATGCCATACAGTTTTATCGCGACCTTGGGTTCAATGACCAGCCATTGGGCATGAGTATTGTCATTGGCGAATACCTGCAAAACGACACACGAAGTTAGCTTCTGCTGAAACCTGCTGCGACCAGCTCGCGCACGCTGATACTGTCCCAACCAGGATTGACCGACTCTACAAGCTTATTAATCTGGTTTCTCGGCGCACGTTTCAACTTTACTTCACGCTCGACTGCCTCTTCCACGCAGTCGATTGTTTCAACATAAACCAGCTTTTGAAGGACCCGTTTCTTGTGCAACCGACGACTGACCATAATCCTCTGGTTACCAATGCCTGTCACAAGATCCGGAGTTACACCGATGGAAAGATGTCGATGGTGCCGACTCGAAAGAATATAAAGATAGTAGTTCGCCATGACTGAAGTATTGTCGATGGGAACAGAACAGGATATCGCCTAAAACGGTAACAACCGTAGGTGCAGAACCACGAGGAAAGTAAGTGACTTCGGTTTATAGCCTGCGAGTGGTCCAGGACCACCGAATACAGGTATCATGTCTTCCTCAAAGCAAAAGACTCCCTATGGCACCGACTACTGACACCTGGGTTAAGCTTCAGGCACTCGCGGCGGATGCGAATAGCATCAAGATTGCCGAACAACTCAATAACCCCGAAAGGCTGGACCGTTTCTCGGTTGATCTTGGGCGAATCTACGTCGATCTGTCGAAGCATGCTGTTACCGAAGAAATACTTGGGCTTCTACTGAACCTGGCGAAAGAGTCCCGGGTACTCGATCACACGCGCGAGATGATCTCCGGCGGCCCTATCAACGTCAGCGAAAATCGCCCCGCACTCCATACGGGTCTAAGACACCCTGCTCCGCATCTACCTGACGAATTCATCGAACAGGTTAAGGAAGAACACGCAAAACTCGACTCGTTAAGCCATCGCATCCGGAGTGGGACCTGGACAGGAATCACCGGAGAGCCGATTACGGACGTAATCAACATTGGTATCGGCGGGTCTGATCTCGGCCCAAAGATGGTCGTGCAGGCACTCAGAGAGTTTCACACGGGGCCGCGAGTTCACTTTATTTCCAACGTGGACGGCGCCGAAATCCTGTCTTTGGTGAAAACATTGAATGCCGCTTCAACGCTGATTATTGTTTCCAGCAAGACCTTCACAACCGCTGAAACGCTCATAAACGCACAAACAGCCCTCGTCTGGCTTGAAACTGAACTCGACCTGGACCAATCCCAGAGTCGAGCACAGTGCATCGCGATCACCAATAATCGTAAGAAAGCGCAGGCATTCGGCGTACCGGATCAACAAATCCTGACGTTCCCTGACTCCATTGGAGGCAGATATTCTGTCTGGTCTTCCATCGGCTTCTCGATCTGCATCGCATTGGGGTTCGACAATTTCAAATCTTTCCTGGCAGGAGGTGCGCGGATTGACCACCATTTCCTGAATTCCCCGCCGGAGAAAAACGCTCCTTTGTTAATGGCCTTGATCGGTATCTGGTACAACAACTTCCTTGGAGCTCAGACGCATGCAGTGATACCTTACTGTGAACGACTCGGGCTGTTTGTTGATCATCTGCAGCAACTTGATATGGAGAGCAATGGAAAGTTATCAACACGGGAAGGTGAGCCAGTTGAGTTAGAGACAGGGCCAATTGTCTGGGGACAAACCGGCACCAACGGACAGCATGCGTTCTTCCAGCTTCTTCACCAGGGAACAAAACTGGTTCCCATTGATTTCATTGGCACCATACACGACGCACTCAGCAAGCCAGAACATCATCGCGTTCTCCTGGCCAATATGATCGCCCAGTCAGAGGCCTTAATGACCGGCCAGGTCAATGCTGACCCGCACCAGCAGTATCCAGGTAACAAACCAAGTTCGACGTTGCTATTGGATAAACTGGACCCCGAGTCACTGGGCATGTTGCTTGCGCTCTACGAACAGAAGGTTTTCGTACAAGGCGCCATCTGGTCCATCAACTCCTTCGATCAATGGGGAGTGGAACTTGGAAAGCAGTTAACCAACAAAATTCTGGGCGGATCAACAGGCCATGATCCTTCAACAGCCGAACTGCTTAAGAAAACCGGGCTGTCGGACTGAGACTTGGCGATCCTGCTCAAAAAGCGGCGTGGTGGTGTCACCTACGAGGTACGAAGCGCCGGAAATACCCGCCGGCTGTACACCAATGGTGCTTTTCATACCCAGTTCAACCCACGACATCTGTTCACCAGTGGCGTGTGGGACCTTTTAAGCCTTCCATCTCTCTGCCTGCCTACGCCCCCCAGAAAAGTGCTCGTTCTTGGAGTCGCTGGTGGTACAGCCATCCACCAGCTATGCAAGATGCACAGCCTCGACCAAATCGTCGGAATCGAGCTGGATTCAACTCACGTTCAACTGGCGAAGGACTATTTCCAGCTTGATTACCCCATGCTGGAGCTTGTCCAAGCCGATGCAAGAAAGTGGCTGGAAACCTGTCATGATAAGTTCGATTATATTATCGATGATATTTTCATTCACGCAGAGGGTGACCCGCAGAGACCTTATGCCGCTGATCAACGCTGGTTGCGACTGTTAACACAACACCTGGCCATCAACGGTACACTGGTCCAAAACCATATTGATCACCGTCAAAGTAAGCGCGCCATCGGCTATTTTAGTCATGGCACCGTTCTTGAGTTCAGCACAGAAAAGTATGCAAACAAGGTACTGGCCTGGTTCAAATCAAGCACAGGGAAGGCGCTGAAAAACAACCTTCGGGACGAACTGAAACAATGGCCTCGATCGACCACTCATCGGTTGCGGCACCGCTGCCGGGTGATCAGTGGGTGACTTCTTCCTGCTTGAGAACGATTGCCGCTATTAAAAGAACGACCAGCATCGCCAGGCAAATTTGGGCGGCAACGTTATAACTACCTAGGTGATCTACCGCGAGGCTAAAGGCAAACGGGCCCACTGCGCTCGCGAAAACAGAGATCGAAGTATTGAACCCGCTGACCTCCCCAAGGTGAAGCGGACCAAAAAAGCGAATAAATGCAAGATTAGACGTTACGCCCCACAGGCCGCCCCCCGTACCAAAACCGGCCGCGAGCATCCAGTAACCCCAGGACTGGTCAAGGTTTATCAGCCCATAGCCACCAACAACAAAACCAACCAGCATCACGATAAGAAAAGGTTTCAAAGGCCCCTTGTCTACAAGGTAACTGCCAACAAGGTTCGCCGCGGTTGCGCAAATAGCAGCAGGGAAAAAATACCCAAAGGCAACATCTCTGGGTAACCCCGCTTCACCGAAAATAGCGACAACGTGAAAGGTCAGTGCCGTACCGAACATGGCGTGCATCGCCAGACTCATGGAGTAGATCCAGAAGACCGGAGACCGTCGCGCTTCTGCAAGTGACTTCGACGGCGCTTCGACCGGGGCCACATAAGCATCTGAAGGTTTTTCGCCATCGGCAATCAAGCCACAGGAGACGGGATTATCGCGCACAAAGATAAAAGCCAGCACAGCAAAAGCCAGGCCCACCAACAACGCCATGAACCACAAGGCACCACGCCAGCCAAATCCCCCGATCATCATGGCCAAAACAAGCGGTGCCAGGGAGAAACCAAAAGATACAAAGACGCTACGAAGGCCACTCACAAGCCCTCGTCTCTTGACAAACCAGAGCATCAAAACATTTCGAGAACAACTCGTCAGCACCCCCTGGCCAAAGAACCTCACACCGAAAAAACCAAGCAGAATAAGAATAAAGGTGACCAGTGTATGGCCTCCCAGCCAGCGACTCAGAACATCGACAAAACTGATATACCCAACCATCAGCCCCAATGCCAAGGATGACGCGGCAATCATGATCCGTCCGCCTAGCCTGTCGTACCAGCGTCCCGCCTGAGTGAGGAATAGTGACGATCCGATGGTCCCAAAGAGATACGCCATTGATAACTGGGTGCGGGTCAAGCCGAACGCTTCGAGGAACGGTTCCGTAAAAACGGCCATACCCATCGTCTGGCCAGGTATGCTCAACAAAAAACCTACTGTCGAAAACAACCACACGACCCAGCCGTAGTAGACTGGAGATCGCTTCGGGTCAAACGGCCAGGTAACAGAAATCAAAGGGCTTCCTTCGGGGCTTGCGAACGTATAACGAAAGGCGCGCAATATAACATGCTCATCTCTCGTTGACGCGTGCTACAAGTAACAATAGATTGATGACAGTTAATTCTGGGCGACGAGCAGGAGGCTCCAAATGAAGAACATTTTGTTTATTACCGCTGATCAATGGAGGGCGGAATGTCTTTCGTCATTGGGACACCAGGTGCAAACCCCAAATCTGGATGCGCTGGCGGCAGACGGTATGTCGTTTACGCAACATTTTGCTAACGCCGTCCCTTGCGGACCCTCTCGAGCCAGCCTGCATACGGGCATGTACCTCCAGAACCATCGGTCAGGCACGAATGGAACACCGCTTGATGCCAGGCATACCAACTGGGCGCTCGAAGCCCGAAAGAAAGGTTACGACCCAGCATTATTCGGCTATACAGACACGGCCAATGACCCAAGGGAGTTTGCTGCCGACCATGAGTACCTGCAATCTTATGAGGGTCCGTTGCCAGGGATCAGCCCTATCCTAATGATGGGAACCTTTCCCGATGCATGGGCGGCATGGCTTGGTGACCAGGGCTTTGATGTTCCTGATCCGAACTGGAAATTTTACACGGACAAGGCAGATGTCGACGAATATGAAGATGGGGGTCCGGTACCTGCGCCACTGGCTATACCAAAAGAACTTCACGATACCCATTTCATGATTGACCGCACTGTGGATTACATCGATCAACAAGACGGGCAGTGGTGTGTGCATTTGTCACTGCTCAGGCCCCACCCTCCCTGGGTAGCACCAGCACCATATAATGAACTATATCCCCCCGAGACCTTGAAAGACTTTGTCCGCCAACCCGACATGGCAACAGAAGGCGCCCAGCACCCACTGCTTGAAGCCTACCTGAACAAACCCCGCGTCGGTGCGCCACTGGACGACAATAAAACAGCCCGTCTTAAAGCCTCCTATTTCGGCCTGATGACAGAAGTTGACTATAATCTTGGAAGACTATTCGACTACCTTAAAAAATCAGGACAATGGGACAACACGCTGATCATCTTTACCTCCGATCATGGCGAGCAAATCGGAGATCATTGGCTTATCGGCAAGATGGGTTATTTCGATGCCAGCTATCACATACCGCTCATTATCAGAGACCCCGATGCAACCAATACAAGGGGCCTGCAGGTCAAAGCTTTCACCGAAAATGTGGACATCATGCCCACCATGCTCGACTGGCTGGATCTGGATATTCCCCATCAATGCGACGGCAAGTCCCTGATCTCTATCCTTCGTTCAGGTGAAATTCCTGATTACTGGAGAGACGCCGCTCACTGGGAGTTAGATTTCCGCGATGTAGAAGCGGGCGAGACCCTGGAGCAGTCACTCGGGCTCACTCAACACCAGTGCAGCCTGAACGTACTCCGCGATGATCGCTATAAGTACGTGCACTTTACGAACCTGCCACCGTTGTTCTTTGACCTGCAACGAGACCCTAACGAATTCGTCAACCAGGCAAACAACCCTGACTACCTGCCGCTGGTTCTGGAATACGCTCAGAAAATGCTTTCCTGGCGGATGAATCATGACGAACAAACCCTGACGCACCTTGCGCTGACTGACAATGGGGTTGTATCGCGACCGGCTCCAAGGTACTGATTATCTTTATATGATGTCAGCGCTATGGCCGAACCCGAATCTACAACATGAAATCCGGAACTCCCTTTATTTTGTCCAGGAACATCGACCGGCCCCTAACAATCTGCCCCTCGGTTATGCAATGGAGCGCGTCGACCACTACTTACAGGCTGAAGAAGACGTATTCGAACTATTGGACGTCCGATCAGAATAGTTTAATTACCTACCCAAACTGTTCGAGTATCCTCAAAGGCGCAGGTTTCATCAGGACTGGCTATTGAGCCATTCAATGCACCTTTCATTAAACAACTCAGGCATTTCATACTGCAACCAATGTCCTGCATCGGCAACCAGTTCGAACCTGGCGTCGGGTCTGGCGTGCAGGAAGATATCTCGGCGCGCCTCAAGGTCAGGGTAGGCAGGAGCATCATGATCGCCATAGATAACAAACAGGGGCGCCGTTGAGCCTCGCACACCATCGATAACCAACGTACCCCTGGCATATGGCGGGCTACGAAACCGAGCCCGCGATGTATTAAGCTGCTGAATAGTGACCGCTGTATCGTCTATCCGAGAGCGCTGATAAAACATCAACCTGGCTAGATTTTCTTTCTGAGCCGCAAGGACTTCGTCGCTGCTCATTCCAGACTCTCGTCTTATGAGTGGTTTCATGGTGACTTTTCGGGGTATATCTCCCACCGCTGCGGGACCGGTTAACATCACTGATTTTAACTGCGTCGCCATGTCCTTCATGATCATGGCAGTAATCGTGCAGCCCCACGAAAAAGCAACCACGTGAAATGCTGAATCGAATAATTGTTCCAGGGCGGTCCTTGTTGCCCGGGCCGCACTAACAGCATCAGATTCAACTTCGCACATCGCCGCATCGCCAAGACCCGGCAGGTCAATCGCGTAAACATCAAATTGCTCGCGCAGCGCAGGAATGTTTCTCGCCCAGTGCAACCAGGAACCTGAACCGCCATGCAGCAGAATCACTTTTTCAGCACCTGCATTTTCCCACTGACGGATGGGCATTCTGCCTTCCCCACAGGGAAACCAGTGAACAACGGCTGCTTTCTCAAGGACAAGAATATCTTCGGGTAACGCTTCCATCAGTTTATCTATACTTGCTCTGTAAGATGAATCGCTTTATTCCTCGTCGTTAGCTGCCTGGGCAAAGTCGTAACATAGCTCGCCCATCCTGAGCTCACCTTCCCTTGTCTGCAAACCCATTGCCATGGCTTTACGCATATTTTTCTGGGCGCCTTGGGTCCGAAGCGTTTGCTGGAACAGAAATGCCTCCTCTAGTAAACCGTCACTTAGCGGCATCTCCGCATTATTGATCGATGCCTTACATAGCGCGATAGCTTCCGCAGGCCAGCAGGCAATTCTTTTTGAAAGAGAATCTACAAAGCTGTCCAGTTCGCTCGCCGAATCAAACACACGATTCAGGTAACCCCACTGGGCAGCGGTTTCCGCGTCAATATCATCACTGCCAAGGCAAATTTCCATAGCCCTGCCCCGCCCGACCAGTCTAGGCAATCGCTGAGTACCGGTTCCACCAGGCAAAATACCAAGCGCCACCTCCATCTGGTTGATCACTGTTTTTCCCTTAAGTCCAAATCGCATATCACAGGAAGATGCGAATTCGTTTCCACCGCCACCCGCTCTACCTGCCATTTTGACGATAGTTGCCTTTGGCATGGTTCTTACTCGTTCGCACATAAGGTGAAAGTCTGAGAACTCCATGCTCTTCTCTGCCGGCGTATCAACCGGAAACTCCAAAATGGCTTCCACATCAAAATGGGCAATAAAGAAATCCGGGTCAGCACTCTGGAAAACCACGACTTTAACGGATTCATCCTGTTCAACCTCACTGGTAAAACCCACTAGGTCAAGATAAAGCGGCTGGGTCATGACATTCACAGGCGGGTTGTTAATCGTTGCGGTAAGCACCCCCTTGTCGTATTCAATGCCAAGTGTTTCATAGTCGTACGCCATCGTGAATCTCCTAAGTTAAGCCTTGAGCCTAGGGACTCTGTGATTGCGGGTCAAGGGCCTGACTGGCTGGCGCATACTCACTTATCAGCAGGTTGAATCACAACCCCGCTCAAGAAAGGCACCTTGCGATACCCGTCCTGTATTATCCTGCCCTTCCCCCTACGGCCCTTTCGAGCGTTCGCCGACGCCTAGATAACACCGTTGCGCTGCCATTTGTCTAACTGATCCGCGCTAAACCCTAGCGCTGACAGGGTTTCTGCATTGTGCTCACCTAATGAGGGCGCTTTTTCGGGTCCCTTCTTGGGCATTCCTTCAATATTAATGGGATGGGTAATGATATGCCCTCCAACAGAAGGGTCGTTGGATGCAACGGCCATCTTGTTAACAAGAACCTGAGGGTCGTCTACCATCTCTTCTATACGACCGACAAGATAAGCAGGTACTTTGTGATGCTTAAATTGCCGCTGCCAATGCGCTGCCGGTTCCATCAACGTCCTGGCCTGCAACGCATCATAGAAAAGATCATTATTCGTGAATCGAGTTTCCGCCGTCTGAAAACGTTCATCCTGGAGCAAAGCGGATAAACCCAGACTAGCCAATAACGAAGCAACTTCTTCTGGTGTACGCACCATTGACATGATGAAGTAACGTTCGTCAGCGGTTTCTAGCATAGTCCGGGGAAAGCGCCGTTTGCTGGCAAGCTCACGGTACTGAGCATAATCTCCGCCCACAAAGGCCGCCTGTGCTATGCATGAGGCGGACCAGAGCCCATTGGCTAACAATGAGGTGTGGACCATCGCACCCTCGCCAGTGCGTTCCCGCTTGAGCAGCGCTGTGACGATCGAAGCATAAAGTGTAATGGCAGACGGATGATCGCCCATTCCAGGCAAAGCCGGGGCAGGAAAGGCATTAGTATCCCTGACAAGGTCAGCCAGGCCCGTCCGCGCCCAGTACGCCACAAGATCAAAACTCTCCCGATCTTTATCCGGCCCAGCCTCGCCATAAGCACTCAGCGAGGCATAGATCATTGAAGGGTTAAGCGACTTAATGTCTTCGTAATTGAGGCTCAACCTCTCCCGTAATGGAAAAGGCTGATTGGTGATATACACATCACACTGTTCTATTAGCCGGTGAAGAACCTTGACGCCTTCTTCGGTTTTAAGATTCAACGAAAGGCTTTGCTTATTACGGGCATCCATATCCCACATATAATTGGTCGACGCGTCCGGCACGATAGCCGTGGCCGATAGGTTTCGGTAAGCATCTCCAAGCCCGGGCATCTCGATCTTAATCACATCCGCCCCATAATCCGCAAGAATGGTTCCTGCCACAGGGCCAGCAATCCAACTTCCAACATCCAGCACTTTCAAACCATCGAACAGGTAGTCACTCATTTCTCGATCCCTTCATAACAAATTGGAGTCTATCAGAAGGCCAGGGATAGGATTCGAAGGCGGAATCCGTACACTGGTCGATATGCTGAACCTATTTCAATCGAACCAGATGTCCGAACTCTCCCGGGCCTTCTGTGCAAGGAATACATTATTCCACGACCCATTTGAACCGCTCACCGTGGTCGTTCAAAGTTTCGGCCTGGGACAATGGCTAAAGCTTCAGCTCTCCGATTACCACGGCATTAGCAGCAATGTGGACTGTACTTTGCCGGCGACCTTCCTGTGGAGGCTCTACCAGTCCCTGATCCCCGAAACACAACTGCTTAATGAATCCCCTTACGACCGACATCGCCTGACCTGGCGGATCATGCGGCTACTGAAAGAAAACCCCGGGCTAGCCAATGAAATTGACACTTACCTGACAGGAGCAGGCGACCCGGACCTGCGATTACATCAGCTCGCTGCGGAATTGGCGCTGCTGTTCGACGAATACCTCATGTTCCGACCAGACTGGATCCTGCAATGGCAAAACCAACGCCGGGAACTGGCCGGGCACGAGGCCTGGCAGGCTGATTTATGGAGCATCATCCAGGATGACCTTCAAGGTAATCAGGGACTACACAGGGCAGCATTGCACCAACGGGTTTTACAATCCCTTGCTAGCCAGTCAAACAGCCAGCAACCAGAAGCGACGCGCAAACGAATCAGCATTTTTGGGCTTTCTACCTTACCGCCGCTTCAGCTACAGACCTTTGAAGCACTGGCTGCATCTACCGAGGTCGACATTTATTTTTTAAACCCCTGCGCACATTACTGGGGAGATATTGTGTCCGAGAAAGACAAAGCGCGACGCTCAGTTCGCCGTCTATTGTCGACGGATGAACCACTCACCGGTCCCCTCACTGATGAGGACTACCTCGAAGTTGGCAATCCACTACTGTCATCACTGGGCAAACAGGGACGGGAGTATCTTGAACTGCTAACCGAATCCAACCAGGTGCATTCGGAGGAGCTTTTCCTCGATCTTAAAGAATCCACCGCACTGGACGTCGTTAAGAACGACATCCTCAACCTGACCTTCGGCGGTGAGTTTGGCGCTGAATGCCAACCAATCCCGCGACAGTTCAAGGACTCTTCCATCCAGACCCACATCTGTCACAGCAGACTTCGGGAAGTTGAAGTGCTGCACGACCAGATATTGCATGCCATAAAACAGTCTCCCGCACTCAGGCTTAACGATATCCTGGTGATGATGCCGGACGTAACCGAGTACGCGCCATTCATTCAGTCAGTGTTTTCCGGCAGCCTGGCCTACAGAATTGCTGACCGAAGTTCCGTTGAAAACAGCACCCTGTTAAGTAGTTTCATGACGCTGCTTAAGCTGCCTGAACTCAGGCTGTCGGGTCCCGAGATCATGGGCCTGCTGGAAGTTCCCGCTATCATGAGACACTTCGAACTTACTGAGGAAAATCTCGAGACCATTTCCTACTGGGTAGAGGAATCCGGTATCCGGTGGGAATTGAGCGGCAAGGACAAACAGACCTATTGGAACCTACCACCCGAAGACCAAAACAGCTGGAAGTTCGGTCTAAACCGCCTTTTACTGGGTTTCGCCATGTCACCCGATCAAGGTAGCTGGAATAGCATTCTGCCCTTTGAGATCACCCCCGGGGACACTGGCCTTCTTGGCAAGCTTTGTTATTTCATAGACTTACTGGAGGAGCTTAGAACAGAACTTGAGGAACCTAGATCGGTCGATGCATGGCAAAACCTGGTGACAGGAATGATCTCGACATTTTACGCCCCACAGGGCGATGAGGTGCTTGAAGTCAACCAGTTACTCAAGGTCATCGACGACATAAGCCTCGATGCCAGTTCGGGTCGCTACGAGGACAACGCTTCTCGCCAGATGATGGCTTATTCAATCAACCAGGCACTCTCCAACCAGGATTCGACAGCAGGCTTTATCTCCGGCGGTATTACCTTCGCGACACTCGTACCCATGAGAAGCATACCGTTTCGTATGATTGCTCTGATGGGCATGAATGACGGTGACTATCCCCGTGACGTCCGGCCACACTCTTTCGACCTGTTAGCCAGCTCAGCAGCCAGGAAAGGCGACCGATCAAAAAAATTAGATGACCGGTATCTGTTCCTTGAAGCATTACTGTCTGCAGGTGAAATATTCTATGTCAGCTTCGTGGGCAAAGGCGTTCGAGACAACAAGGATCGCCCCCCTTCTGTCGTCGTTGGCGAATGGCAGCATTACCTGAAAGCAGTATTCGGGGAGGACTATTCCATCACCCATGCTCTGCAACCATTTAGCAGACGGTACTATCAAGGGGATGATCTGCAGTCGTTCTCTACCCTGTGGCACGAGGCACTGTGTGCCAACAAAGATACACCTGCCTTCATAGAGACCCCGCTAGCACCGGAGGAATCATTGACCTGCACCGGAATTGCGCAACTTTCCAGTTTCCTGCGACATCCCGGAAAGTACTTTCTGCAGCAAAGACTGGGGGTCTACCTTGATGTCGATGAAGCCGAACTGAAAGACATTGAATCGTTCGAACTGGACTCACTCGAACGGTTCCATCTGGCCGATAAAGCGTTGGAAATTTTAATGAACGGCCAGGACCTTGAGCAATTCAAACGACAGGTGTCACTGTCTGGCACCATACTTCCGGGTAATATCGGCCAACAACACCTGGAACGCGAACTCACCAGGGCGCAGACCATCCAAGCACGAGCGGCAGATTACCTTATTGTTCCAAGATCGTTCATGAAAACCGACATTAAGATTGCAGGACGCTCACTTCAAGTTGAGCTTGATAACCTCTACGGAGACAGCCTTGTCAGCTACCGCGCGGGAAAACTCCGCGCGGGACAGCTGCTGGATACCTGGGTTCAACATCTAGCGGCAAACATTGCCAGGCCAGACACCTCAACAGTTTTTGTTTATCAAGGAGACAAAGATGACGCGAAAATCAGCCGGCTAGGGCCAGTTGATTCGGCGACAGCAGAAGCAATTCTGTGCAACTTACTGGTGCTGTACGACGAGGGCATCGCTGCCCCCTTGCTTTTGCCACCCGAGGCCTGCAAAGCTTTTACCGCTAGTCAGCTTAAAGGCTTATCGGTAGACAGCTCGATTCTAAAAGCCCGCCAGGACTGGGAACGGGATCAACCGGGCTCCGAGGGCAAAGACCGTTACTGGGCAAGACTGTTCCAGTTACCTGAGGCATTTCACGACCGGTTCATCACTGACGCGCCATCAATCTGGCAACCCATTTTGGAGGTGAAGGTTGATGACTAGTACAGACACCTCTTTTAACCCGATGACCATGCCGTTGGACCACGGCCAGCTGATCGAAGCAAGCGCTGGCACGGGTAAGACCTACACAATCACTAACCTGTGCCTCAGGCTATTACTCGGTCGCAACTCACCATGGCAACGACCACTGGCAATCAACGAAATTCTCATCCTGACATTTACTATTGCCGCCACCAGCGAGCTTAAACACCGGATCGCAAAACGAATTGAAGAAGCACGGCGCGTTTTTAGAACCAAAGATCATAACGGCGATGATTTTCTCGGACAATTACTGGAGGCCTCAAGTGACTCGTCAACGGACCTGAAATTATTGACCGCAGCAAGCCAGTTGATCGACGAAGCGAGCATCTTCACCATTCACGGTTTCTGCGCAAGAGTTCTTGGCGAGCAAACGTTTGAGACAGGCACGCTGTTCGATCAGGAACAGAATGCGGAACGGGACCACCTACTGAAGCTTGCCGCAGAGGACTGCTATCGCACTTTGATCATGCCACTACAGGGAGATATCCGCCAACTGGCGTTAACACTTTGGCCAAACCCTGCAATGCTGGCAAGAAAACTGTCACCCTTCCTGTTTCGAGGCGAGCTACAGATCTTTCCTGCTCAGACCGCGGAAGACGCCGATACACTGGTGCTCAAAGCACGCGAGGCTAAAACCCTTTGGAGAGACGGCGAACTGGAGCAATCACTGCTTAACGGTGATCTCAAGAAAAATTCGAAGCCGTATAAAAGGCTTGAACAGATGACCGAATTTTGTGCCTCGCCTGGAATCGAGTTGGACAATGAGCTCTGGAAAATCTATTCCGCTGAGTCCCTGGCCGGGGCGGTGAAAAAAGGTGGCGATTTACCGATACACCCCGCCCTTGAACTGATCACCGAGGTGCATACCAGTATCGATACAGCCAAAATCAACCTCTGGCATCAGGTATACGCCAACGTCTCCAGCCTGATGCAGCAGCACAAAGACACCTGGAACAAGATGACCGTCGACGATTTGCTGACTTCCCTTGCGGCAGCAGTAAACAGGTCTGGATCGTCACTGCCGGACTCGATGGCTAACCGTTGGCCCGTCGCTATGATCGATGAGTTCCAGGATACCGACAATATCCAGAACAACATTTTCTCGCGCGTTTACCAGGGCAGTAACAACGGACATTCGCTACTGACGATTGGCGATCCCAAACAGGCCATCTATAGCTTTCGTGGTGCAGACGTTTACACCTATATCAACACCCGTCGATTATCGAACAGGTTGCACAACCTTGATGTGAACTGGCGTTCTTCACCGGCACTCATTAAAGCAACGAACATCCTTTTCGAGAAAGGTAATGTTTTTGGTAACGATGCGGATATGCCTTTCGTACCGGTAAAGCCCGCCCCCACACATGCTGAAATGAAGATGCTGGTCGCCGGCGTCGAATGTCCCCCTTACCAATTCTTTGTGATCGAAGACCCTGACAGTTTCGCTGGCGTAGCGGAGCTAACAGAACGGGCGATGAATTATGCGGCGGAACAAACCGTTGACCTGATCAATCCCGACAGTCAGGCCTGCCTGGATGGAAAATCAGTCAGCGCGGGCCAAATAGCGTTTCTTGTTCGAAGGCGCGCCGACGCTGTCGCAGCCCAGCGAGCGCTGTCTTCTCGGGGTGTACAAAGTGTGTACCTCACGCAAGACAGTGTCTTCCTCCAGGATACCGCCGCTGACCTTAAGCTGATCCTGGAAGCGATACTCGAACCGGCAAACGACCGGGCAATCAGGGCGGCACTTGCAACGCGCCTCATGCAGACAACGGCAACTGATATCGACCGCCTGAATCATGACATTCAAGCGCAGCAGGCTGTGCTCGCAGAATTTCGTTCCTATCGTGAAATGTGGCTCGAGCAGAATATCGCGCTAATGCTAAACACGTTGATGGAGCGACGTCAGTTGGCCCAAAGGTGGTTACAACTCCCGAACGGTGAAAGACAAATAACCAACCTGCGTCACCTGATAGAAATTCTCCAAAAACAATCAGGCAGCATCAAAGGGATGTATCAGCTGATTAAATGGTTCAGCCACGAACAGGGGGATACCGCCACCGTATCTGCCGAAGACCGACAGCTTCGGCTGGAAAGTGATGAAAACCTCGTCAAGATCGTGACAATGCACGCCGCCAAAGGACTTGAATACGAAATTGTCATGATTCCCATCCCGGTCTTTTCCAAAGGTAACAAGAATAACGCAGACCCTGCACTGTTCCATATCGAGCAGGAGGACAGATATATCGCCGGGGTGGAGCTGGGTGATGACAAACACCACCGGAGCCTGAGCGTCGGGGAAGAGCATGCAGAAGACATGCGCCTGCTTTACGTTGCGATGACCAGGGCAAAGTACCGATGCTATCTCGGCCTACCGAAACTGAAATCGTTTGCCAGTTCCGCCATCAGCCAACTGCTCGGCATTGAGGCCCTCAAAAAAGACCAATCACTGCTGCCTCACGTACAGGGTGTTTTGCCCGAAGAGCTCTTCGAGATCGTTGCGACAGACAACATAGCTAACACAATATTCAACGATAGCAACTTGCCCGATCGACTAAACGCGCCGGCCGAAAAACCCACCGTTAATGACTATTGGCGAGTCCACAGCTACACCGGGGTCGCGGCCAGGTTAACCGTCCACGAGCCTGTCATGGTTACGGGATACGCAGATGATGACACGAATCAAGAGTCTCCTAACATTCAGAACCTGTTAAGCCGACATAGCTTTCCACGAGGAGCCAGGGTCGGCGTCATTCTGCACAGCCTGATGGAAGATCTAGATTTTCAGACTGACGACTACTCAGCCCTGTGCGACCGCACGCTCAGGAGGCTTGGCCTGGATGATGAATGGCTACCTGTTCTTCAGCAATGGGTCCAGGATATCTTAAAAGCGCCACTCGGCCAGTTTTCCTTAAAGGATATCGGGTTAACGGATCGGCTGGATGAAATGGAATTCCACTTTCCCCTAGCAACATCGACAAACCTGGTGCAGTTCCTGACCGAACGGGGGTATCTGGAAGGCACCGCCAACAAAGCGCTTTTGCTGCAGGGGCAGATGACCGGACTGATCGACCTCCTGTTTCGGCGGGATGGTAAATACTACATCGCGGACTACAAATCGAACTTTTTGGGTAATTCCCTCGCGGATTACAATGATGAATCCATTGCCCATGCCATGCAAAGCCACCAGTACCATCTGCAATACCTGATTTACACCGTGGCAGTACACCGAATGCTGAAACAGAAACTGCCCGGTTACCGGTATGAAACGCACATGGGAGGCGCCTACTACCTCTTCCTTCGTGGTATGAACCCGCAGGATTCCCGGGGAATATTTTCTACCAAACCTGACCTGGATACTGTGACCAGGCTGGATGAGTTATTGGGGGGAATCAGTGGCTGAGTTGCACGGCGCATTATTCGAACAACATTTTCTACGCCTGATCGGTAGTAAAACCGGGCAGATTGAACCCGGCGCCCGCAGGCTAATGGCGCAACTGGTTACCGCCACAGTAAACCAGCATTCCTGCCTGGACCTGACGCGCGTAGACCCCGCACTCAAACAACAACTTCGCTCAGAAGCCTCCGTCGGCGGACCCGAAGATGAAAAGCCCTTTGTCCTGAGCCACGACAAGCTATACCTGAACCGGTTTTATCACTACGAGTCAGAAGTGGCAGCGCTGATCAGCGCCAGGAACGTAGCGCTGGAAATTCCCGATGCAGACCTTCTGGCTAAAAAACTCGAACAACATTTTGGTGAGGCAGAACATAATCGCCAGAAACTCGCCGCCTTCCTGGCGATTGCTCGCAAGCTTGCCGTCATTACTGGAGGACCTGGCACCGGCAAGACTAGCACCGTCGTCAAAATTCTCGATATCCTGCTAGAGGAATATCCAGACCTGACCATAAAACTGGTTGCGCCAACCGGAAAAGCTGCCATGCGTTTATCAGACTCGATCGACGAGTGGGCGGACACACGGGGAAGGAAGTTCCAGGTTCAGACACTGCATCGGCTGCTGGGTATGCGCAAAGATGGAAGAAGCTGGCGTCATGGTCCTCATAACCGGGTCAAGGTTGACCTGCTGATTGTTGATGAAGCATCGATGATTGACCTGACCATGATGCACCGTTTACTCAGCGCTCTTCCCGATCACACTCGCCTGATTCTTCTCGGTGACCCGAATCAATTACCCAGCGTTGATACCGGTAACGTACTTGCCGACCTTTGCGCGGGCGAGCCCGGGTTCTCAAGCACTTTCGCGGAATTAGCTTCGAACTATGTAGGTGAAGTTCAAACCATCAAGCGGCCCCATCACCTGACCGACTCGGTCTGCGAATTGGATAAAAGCTACCGATTCGACCCGGACAGCGGTATCGCCGCTCTGTCAAAGGCGATTCAGTCCGGTCAATCAACAACCAGCCGTATCGACAACAGCGTCGTATTCAAGCCCGCTGACCCGGAACCATTGATAAACGATCTGGCGGATTACTGGAAAGACTACATTGGCCTGCTCGCTGGGAACCTATTTGAACCCGAATTACTGCTCAGCACTTTCGAACAAACCCGCATCCTCTGCAGTCGGCGAGGTGGTGATGCCGGTGTAGAACTGATTAACCAGAATATCGAAAGCGCTTTGGAAACACAGGGTATCAAATCACCGGATAATGAATTCTATGCAGGGAGACCAATCCTGATCACCCGGAACGACTATAACCTTGGGTTGTTCAATGGCGATATAGGGATCTGCACACCAATAGAAAACAGTGATCAATTCGTCGTCAGTTTCCCCGGGGCCGCAGAGCCACTGCTGGCTTCACGTTTACCGAAACATGAATCGTGCTTTGCGATGACCGTCCATAAAGCCCAGGGATCTGAATTTGATCACGTCATTCTGGTGCTCAGCGAAGAAGCTTCCGATGACGCGGCGAGTCTGCTAACCCGGGAACTCTTGTACACCGCCATCACTCGGGCAAAGAAATCCATCACGATTCACAGTAATACGCAGGTGTGGGAACGCGCAGTCAATCAATCGTCACGTCGGGTCAGCGGTATGACACAGTTTCTTGGTATCGAGGGGGGTTCGAAACAGCCAGCCACATCATAAGGGCTGTTCGAAATGTTGTCATGTCGACTTGCGGTGCGCCCCCCCACAGCGGAGTTTCACCTCTGCAAAATACACAGTTGCGTATTAACGTGGTTCCTCTCTAAGATACCCCATGCACTACTTATCCCTCATTGGTAAACAACTATTTAGCCTGACCACCGCACTGGTGGTCACCCTGAACCTTGGGTTCTGGATGTTCCCCTTAATTGGCATTGCGGTAATCCGAGCGATCATTGGCGGGTTCGAACCCCTATACAATGGGTGCACAAGGTCAATTGAGTTCTGCTACAAAGCTGCAGCTGCCATCAACAGCGTGTGGATGATTCATGTTGTGGGCGTGAATTTCAATGTCAATGGGACTCTTCCAGATAATCTTAACCAGGTGATCGTGGTCAATCACCAAACCTGGTTTGATATTCCCATATTGCAGCATATTGTTACCGGACAGGGACCGATTCTGAAATTCCTGATAAAGCGACAATTAGCCTGGTTACCCATAGTTGGCTGGATCTGCTATGCGCTCAATTTTCCGCGGCTGAATCGGGGTGGTGACGGACGTGCCCACCGACAGGATCTTGACGCTATAAAAGCGGCATCTTCAACGATGCACAAAGAACGCGGTGCGCTATTAATCTTTGCTGAAGGAACGCGCTTCACTGCGGAGAAGCATCGCAACCAGAACCCGCCCTATAAGAAGTTACTGAACCCAAGACCTGGTGGCCTGAAAATGGCACTGGCTGCCATGCCACCTGGTACGCCCGTGGTAGACATCACTATCAACTACAAAAATGGTGAAACAAACTTCTGGAAGTGCCTTCACGGCGCAAGCAGGGACATTGATATTCATATTGAAGCACACAGTGCTGCAGAGATCATTGACGCCAGAAACTGGCTTCTCGATCGTTGGGAACAAAAAGATAAACGCCTGCAATAAGCGTCAACCCATCGGATTATCGTCTACAAGATTGGCATGAACATATAAATCAAGCGACGAGCCGTCGGTAATTCTAATATACATCTGCCCATCTCCCAGATAGTCCGACTCGAAAAAATCAGAAGTAAACGCACCATTGCCAATGATGCCGTCGCTAATATCGTTGAGGTTAGTGCCTGCCAGATTCACAACATCGCCTGAATCACCGGTAATGACCAATTTCTCCCTGCCCGGGCTCAGTGGAAGAATGCTGTCCAGGCTATTGTCACCGATCATGTTACCCAGGCCCGCAAGATCGATATTCAGGGTATCCGACGAGTCGCTATCCAACATATCGATTTTTTCGAAGTTTCGCAGATTCGTTACCCCGGTAAGATCTATCGTTGCGCCGGGTGAGCTATCAATCAGTGTATCTATACCGTCGCCACCGTCAATGACGCCAGTGTCGGCGACATCGTAGACAATTTCATCATTGCCATCGCCACCTGAAACGATATCGTTACCCGCTCCGCCGTCCAGGTAATCATTACCGCCACGACCATCAATCGAGTCATTGTTGATTGTCGATGAGATAACATCATCCCCCGCACTGCCGTAGTAATCCTTCGCACCATTAGTGCGCTGCACCTCTACTAACATCTGATCGTCAATAAAGACCCGCGTTGACCCTGCCTCCGTTACTTCCTCGAGCTCAACGAGTCTTTCAGCCCCTGTCCCACGAATGTCATAGAACAGATCTTCCTCTGGGCCAGGGACATAATCTCCGATCAGCACCAGGTGGTCTGATGAATCACCATATACAGCCACCCCGGAATCATCAAATTCGAAGGATTCATCTGCAATACTCCGTATAGCCGCGGCATCCAGCGTCACCGTTTGTGCGCCATTGCCATCGACACTGATCACCTCGATCCCCTCAAGACGATAACCCTCGACCTGGCGGAGGTCGACGGTTGCATCTGTAAACTGGACGGTATCTATCCCGTCACCACCGACGATTCGCTTAAAATTTAGATCCGTGGTGATTTTGTCATTGCCGCCACCACCAAATACCGTATCACCGGTACTGATGTCCATTATCTCATCATTACCGTCTAGACCATGAAAAATATCCACACCGGAGGTCGCTACAAAAGTCCCAGAGCCATCATCGCCGGCTGTACCGACGGTAGGGGTAACCGCGGTCAGCGTGAGATCTGTCGCCCCTTTCGTGACATCCAACACCACACCATGGGAAGCATAAAGATCTGTCCCTTCAATCATGCTGAAGATAACACCGAGGCCGGTTGACTGTATTATATTGTAGCTACCGGAAGGGGGCCCAATGGTGTTAATTTTTAGTCGCCCGTTGAGTGCTGGCGTGATGCCAGTAAATACCACTTGATCGTAGTAGCCCGACCCCTCTCCTTCCTCTTCTATATCGATCTGCACCACAGAGGATTCAGTAAACTCTGTATTGGCATTGCCATTGATCGTCAGAGTACCACCGGGCGACCAAGAATCCGAAGCCTGCGGCGAGATCCAGCCTTCGTTCCTGAACACAACTCCGGTATCAGAGACATCTAACGTACCCTCTCCTGTAATTTGGCCAGAGTTGACCAGCGTATTATTGGCACCCAGGGTCAGGGTCTCACCAGCCATTATGTCGATTTTATTGTTGTTTTCATGCGTTACCGGCACATCGGTTTCATTCAGTTCCAGATCGTGATCCACATAGATCTTGCCGTCATTGATTAGCGTGCCACGTATTATATTTGGATTGTCTGCTCCTCCGGACTGGGCGCTAGTGATCACATGATCATTGGTCAACACCGCGGTGGCACCTGCAGCCCCGATCTCCAGAATATTGTTCTTCCCGGGAGAAGTAGTGAGCTCTATGCTGCCTCGATTACTGAAGGCATTATCGATGGTCTTCACCCCCCCCCCGGCATCACCAACCACCTCAAGAAGGCCAAAGTTTTCGAAGGGTGCTTCGATGTGAATAGCATTTCCCTGCAAACTAAGGAGTCCATAATTATGGAAACCACTGGTGTTCACATGATCATTGCTGTTCATCACCATCTGTGCGTCTGTATCGATACGAAGCATATCCCCCAATATCGTGACGTCACCACCCAGGGTGTCAATAACCACCCCTTTATCCAATAAAGTGACGTCACTTTCCAAAGAAATAGTGACGTCACCCATAAAGTTGAGGCCAGCGTCGCCATTTGAAGAGTTACCAAACGCCTCTAAAGCGGAGCCCTCTCCTATGACGAGGCTACCACCTCCAAGCCCGCCGTCTATAGTTAGGTTCGCTCCATATTCAATAGCAATATCCCCGCCTGCACTGTCCAGTGTTGCGCCCTCAACATTGATGGTGGCATCGTCGAATACTTCGATATCGCCGGTATTTACAAGCTGGTTGCCATTGCCGTTCAGATCGAACAAATAGTTACCCGACCCGACAATATCCAGGAACTCGAGCGTACCCGCATTCAAAAAATCCGCGTTGCTCAGAATGACATTTAGGCCGAAATTGGTTGTTTCAAGCGAATACCACGATCCATGCTCGTTAATAAAGTCCTGACTGTGAGTAATATTGCTCAGGCTTCCGGGGGTTACAGAGAAAACTCCTCCGCTCTTGTTAGTAATCGGCAAGTTAAAGTTCGTTGTATCAGTGACAAACAGCTCACCTCTGTTAAGGATTGATGAGCTCCCGTCTATAGTCCCGCCCCCTGCAATATAGATCTCGTGGTTGTTTTCAATAGTGGCGTCAACCTCAGTATCGGCCCCGGGAGTGAGGTAAAGCGTACCTATAATATTAAGAACGCCAGTCCCTGTAGTAGTAATGACTCCGTTGTCCCAGTTCATCGTCCCTTCGACAATCAGCTCATTTTCAACCTGTAAGATGCCGGTACTGGTCCCATTCGAGTTAAGATTTAGGTCCGAGGAGCTATCGACCCTGGACTGTTCCTGTATTACAAGGGTCCCGTTGCTGATTTCTAGACTACCGCCGTTCTGGAGAAACAAAGCGGTAACGGTGTCCGTATCGGCCGCGTTATGCGTCACCGCGTGCGTGTTAATCAACACAATGTCCGTTGCCGCTGGGGTACTACCGCTATCCCAGGTAGCACTATTGCTCCAGTCATCGCTAATGATCGCGCTGTTATCATAATTCGGTGGTGTCACCACAATGTCATAGTGATTCGCCTCCGGAGCCGAGTCATCTACGACTGTGACGCCATAACCAAAGCCCAGATTATGGCCAACGTTCAGCGCGCCGACGGTACCAAGCGTACTATATTCAATGACGGAGTCGATGGTGCCACCGTTAATAAGGCCGTCAGAGGAAACGAAGTTCAGTTGGACATTACCACCGACATTTAACGTCCCCAACACTTGAATTTCATCGTGGCTCGTCGTCGAAAAAATATCTAACCTCACCGTACCGGTCGATGTCAGGTCAAGTCCAGGTCCGGCAAATTGCAAGACTCCAGCCGACTCTGTCCCGCCCGGCTCAAGGTAGCCCGCGTTCGTAAAGGTAACACCATCGTCGGAATCAATAAGCCCTCCACCGATAATCGTACCGGTCTGCTCGTTGACAAACCCTTCTGAGAGGATGGTTAAGGTTGAGCCCGATATCAAAAAGATTTCGCCGAAATTCGAGTGGTTGGATCCGTTATTTCCCTGAAGGTCCAGGTCCGCAAAAAGATACACCTCGCCGTAGTTGATGAGCTGGGCATCAACAAAGTGACCCGTCGTACTGTAATCGATGAGTATCTGTCCCTCGCCGGTGTTCTGCAAAATGTCGGCGCTCAGGGTTGAGGACATTCCGCTGCTGTCTGAGTTTTCGAGGCCAATCAACCCAGCATTTGTGAGAGTACCGTTCGTAACGTCAAGATCCGCCGCACCACTAGAAGAGGTGCTGTCGATAAACAGCCGGCCACTAGCGGTCTGTGAAAAGCCACCATCCAGGGTGGTTGTGCCGCTTTTAACGGAAATTGCTCCAGCGTTCGTCAGCAATACGTCAATATCATCACCTGTCAGATCAAGGCCCGCGGCGCGTCCCACGCTTAACGTTCCTCCTGTGACGTTCACCGTCCCAGCAAAATCGAGAGTCGTGCCCACGCCACTGATGTTATAACTACCGGTGATCTCAAGAGTCGAAGCACCGTCCAGTCGGACGATTGCGCTACCGTCACTAGAAATCGGCGAATCACTGTCTACCATCAAAGTGGCGCTATCGAGTCGCAGCATGACCTCGGGCGACAGACCGATAAAACCTTGCCGGACATCAAGGGAGCTACCGGAGGAGAAAGTAAGATTTTGGGAGATGCGAATAAAACCAGTCGAACTATTCACCAGATCGCCGGAAAATTCATTTTCGTAGAAACCCGGTTCACTAAGCTCAAATTCGGGCGACACCGACAAGAACTGGCCATTGTTTGTCAGGGAACCGTTCGTGATGGTAAGACTAGAACCATAGTAGCCATCTCCAAGAAGGATGACATTCCCATTCTGGGTTGAAAAGCTGTCCAAGGTAATGTGGCTGGTCGACAGCACCACCTCCCCGTAGACGCTATTGGTGAAATCGCCTCCAGACGAGACAGTAGTTTCATCAACTAGCTGAATGTTTCCATCATTGACGACATTCTCGATCTGATTTGCGGGTGAATTGACGATAATGCCATTAAGAGAAGACAGATAACCCTCTATGTACACCGTATCATCGTCTGTTCCACCGACAATGGTTTCGACACCATAGACAGTAATGTCATTAACGACGTTATCCAGATAGAGCGTATCTGTGCCACCCCCTAGATCAATAAAATCCTGATTTTCACCTGAACCTACCAGGGTGAGGATGTCATCTCCGGGACTCCCATCCACAAAATCTTCGTAGGACTGAGTCAGCATGTAGGTCTGTGTGCCCGAGACCTCATCACTCTGTGTCACTAACGCGGTATCTGACACCAACTCTATGTGGCCTGCATCATCTATAAAGCTAACCTCCAACCCAACTTCCTTGCCGACATCGGCAAAGGTCGTCATATACGTTGAACTGGTTTCGCCGGGCACGGCAACGTAATCTACAAACCATTGATAAGTAAATGCCGCACCGACCATTCCATCTGCATCCGTGACGCCAGCTGTGTCGGCCGTCAATAGGCTACCAAATTCCGAGTTGCCAATAATGGCAACACCGGCTGCCGGTGAATTGGGAGGAGGCAAAACACTGACCAATACTGTTCCAGTGCTCGTCAAGCTTCCGTCGGTCACTTCGTAGGTAAACGAATCACTGTAATTAGTGCTGCCGTCATGGGTGTAACTGAAAGTACCATCCGTATTGACCGTCACAGTTCCGTGAGAGGTTCCCTGGGACACCTGAGCTATGGCGGTTAAGCTATTGCCATCAGCATCTGTATCGCCATCAAGCAAGGTGAGTCCTGTTAACAGGTTGGCCTGAGTTGCGACGCCACCAGGCACGACCGACACACTTTCATCATCGGCGACAGGCGCCTGATTGGGGACTGCACTCACGGTCAGCGAAAAAGTCGTGGTGACTGTTGCCGTCCCATCGTCAGCCCCAATAGTCACCTGGTACACACCCTCCTGACCTATTGAGGGCGTTCCAAACAGAGTGCCACCGGGGGACAAAGTGAGGAAGCCTGCAGTTGTGCTCAGGGAATAAACAAGCGGGTCACCATCCGGATCATTGAATTGACCGGCCACATTAGCGTTAACCGCAGTGCCAACAAACACCGCCTGGTTTTGAATCGTGCCTGCCACCGGTGACTGGTTCGGCACGGTCAGCGTAAAAGTCGTCGCGACAGACGCCGTTCCATCGGTCGCCTCAATCGTTACCGGGTAATCACCCTTATCATCTATTGAAGGTGTTCCAAGCAGGGTGCCACCGGGGGACAGCGTGAGGAAACCTGCAGTTGTGCTCAGGGTATAATCAAGCAGGTCACCATCCGGGTCGTCAAACTGGCCGGCCACATCAACACTAATATCAGAGCCTACAAACACGCTCTGGTCTTGAATCGTGCCTGCCACCGGTGACTGGTTCGGCACCGTCAGCGTAAAAGTCGTCGCAACGGTTGCCTCGCCGTCGGTCGCCTCAATCGTTACCGGGTAATCACCCTTATCGTCTATTGACGGCGTTCCAGACAGGATGCCACCGGGGGACACAGTGAGGAAGCCTGCAGTTGTGCTCAGGGTATAATCAAGCAGGTCACCATCCGGGTCGTCAAACTGGCCGGCCACATCAACACTAA
>Ga0315322_10000667_pt1 | contig 25715 bp, 26 predicted proteins | sample M110021515metaG_FD_203461 | JGI IMG/M metagenome (GOLD analysis project Ga0315322, IMG submission 203461) | Ammonia-oxidizing marine archaeal communities from Monterey Bay, California, United States - M1 100m 21515 | ecosystem: Environmental > Aquatic > Marine > Intertidal zone | place: USA...
CTCGAGGCTATGGCTGCTAACTCGATCTCACCAATTGTCGATGGAGCCTACCAGTCGGGCTGCCACACCGCTTCAGTTTGGGATAACAAGGCTCAGGTAAACACTCCGAAGCTCATGAAGTTCATGAATGACTTTGGGCTCATCACTGGTCGTGACCCAGAGGACAAATATCACCCCATGACAGACGTCATTCACAAGGTCCTCAACGATCTCACCGTGGACGACTGGTCCATCATCATCGGGGGCGACTCTCACACTCGGATGTCCAAAGGCGTCGCCTTCGGAGCTGACTCCGGCACTGTTGCCCTCGCCCTCGCTACTGGAGAAGCCTCCATGCCAATTCCCGAGTCGGTCAAGGTCACCTTCAAAGGCGTTCTTAAAGAACATATGGATTTCCGCGACGTCGTTCATGCCACACAATCACAGATGCTCGATAAATTTGGGGGAGACAACGTCTTTCAGGGTCGCATCATCGAAGTTCACCTCGGCTCCCTTCTCGCTGACCAAGCCTTCACCTTTACCGACTGGACCGCTGAAATGAAGGCCAAGGCCTCCATCTGTATTTCACAACCCGACACCCTCATCGAGTCACTTGAGATCGCCAAGTCCCGTATCCAGATCATGATTGATAAAGGCATGGACAACCAAAAAGGCGTCCTTAAGGGCCTGATCGAAATCGCCAACAAGCGCATTGATGGCATTCGCTCTGGAGAGAGCCCCCCCCTCACCCCGGACCCCAACGCCAGTTATCACGCCGAGATGGTTGTCGATCTCGACATTATCGACGAACCTATGATCGCCGATCCCGACGTCCATAATGATGACATTTCTAAGCGTTACACTCACGACGTGATCAGAAAACTCTCATACTACGAGGGCACCAAGGACATCGACCTTGGGTTCGTCGGCTCCTGCATGGTGCACAAAGGTGACCTCAAGATCGTCTCGAGTATGCTGAAAAATCTCGAGGAAACCCAAGGCGAAGTGAAATTCAACGCCCCTCTAGTCGTCACCGCCCCGACCTATAATATTATCGATGAACTTAAGGCCGAAGGGGACTGGGATATGCTCCAAAAATACTCCGGTTTTGAGTTCAACGACAACGCTCCCAAAGGTGCCGCCCGAACTGAATACGAGAATATGATGTATCTCGAACGCCCCGGCTGCAACCTCTGCATGGGCAACCAAGAAAAGGCAGAAAAAGGTGACACTGTCATGGCAACCTCAACACGTCTCTTCCAAGGCCGTGTCGTGGAAGACTCGGATCGCAAAAAAGGGGAATCACTCCTCTCATCCACCCCAGTTGTTGTGCTTTCGGCCATTCTAGGAAGAACTCCTACGATGGAAGAATATAAAACAGCCGTCCAAGGCATTCCACTCACTACCTTCGCCCCACCCGTGGAAGCGATGAGCGCCTAAGCGAGTCGGCAATTGTCAGCCTGATTGATACAGGCAAAGCTTCGAAAAGGAGCGCCCGCAATGGGCTCTGCTTTTTTTAGAGGTTAATCTCCCATGCTCTTCTCAGCACGATAACTCTCCGGATAATACGTTAACCACTTTGGTAGGGTCCGAAATGCCACTGGAGCCACTTTCTCCAAAATCTTCATCCGCCCTCGGCTCCAACCCGTCGACTCCAGCCCCAGTCTTTCACGGATCGTCGCCGGCACCGTCTCAATCGGTAAAAAATCTCCCGCCTTCCCGAGCATCCGGTCCCGCCACGGCTTCTGCGGCGACACCACCGCCTCCGCCACCTCCGCACAGAGCGGATGACTCCCTAGCAGGTCACCCGATAGCATCTCTTCGTAATACTCTACAAATTCAATGTAGCCCTGCGGCCCCACTTCCTCCCCAAGACCAAAATAAGTCCCAAACCTCCGGAAATCCCGGTAGAAATTCTCCCTTCGCTCCCTCGAAAGCGGCTCCCACACAAATTCATATCCCTTGACCGAGGCATCGATCAAGGTCGCCAAAACCCACATCAACAAATCCGACTCAAAGGCCGAATACTTTCGCGGCCCAGCCATCCCGTCCGAAATCGCCCCGTTCACCCCTCCGTGCGCCACCTTTAAACGAGCACGCATTTCCTCCGCCGCTTCCTTCGTCCCGAAGGCAATCCGATTCACCGTCGAAAGCGTTCGGCGCAGCCGCCCCAGCGCATCCTCTCGAAAATCTGAATGGTCCGCCACCCCCTGAGCCACTCGCGGATGCGCCACTTGCAACAAAACTGCCGCCGGTCCAAACAACAAACCATTCGCATACCGATTCACCCGCCAGAGCTCACTGTCGGGTGAAAAAGCAAAATTATCTGCTGTCAACGCACTATCCACAACTCAAACAATAGCCAACTCACTTCCTTGGCAAACCAAGAACCAATTGTAATGGCAGATCACTAGCTACGGCGAAACGAGCTAGGCATCCTTGTTAAGCTCGTCCAGTAACTTTCGCCAAGCTTTCATCGAAGCGGTGAGATTTGCTCTAGGATCGCCTTTGATGGCATAACACTGGAGTCCCACCGGGCCTTTAAAATTCATCTTCTTGAGAGCCTTAAAAAGGCGGGTTTGTGGAAAGTCACCCTGATCAAGAGTCTGGATTAACTGCCCCCAGTCCTTTCCATCTATATCGGCTCCGCAAGTGCTCACCGCAAACAAGCGGTGACCTGCCGCTGTCAGAACCTTCTCGAGATCCTTAGCCTTCTCATTCTTTAAAAAGTGACACAAATTAAACATCACACCCAAATTTGGATGATCAATCTTTCCGATTAAACTCATCGCCTCCGGCATTCTGGCCACCGCGTTTCCAGCGTGGGGATACAAGGCCACTTTAATCTTCAGGCTCTCTGCCATCGTCGCAGTTCGTCGAATCGACTCAACCACCTCCGGAGTGATCGTCTTCACGGTCAGTTCAATCATCCCACCCCGATTGGCCAAACCCTTAACCGCCTCCTCTTTGATCGGGTCTTTCGTCGCCGACAGATAAACACTGAGCACCCGCACACCCGATTTTTCATATGCCACGACTCTCTCCTCAAGCTTCTTCCCCGTCCCATTGGCATAGACCTGACTGATTCCCGCGTAACCAGTTTCTTTAAAAAATTCGGCCTCCTCCTCAAAGGAAAGCTTCGGCGTTCCGTTGAAGAAGGCATAAAGATCCGGCAAAAATTCCTCCTCCGCGACCGAGAAGCTGCAAACCGACAGCAAGGCCGCGAAAATGAGGAGGGAAACTTTCATCCAAATCAGAACGAACCATGACCATCGCTTCTATCAGGAGCGCACTGGCTCGTTCCTAACCTTTCATCAAATGAACCTACGACCCTACCTTAAAACAGCAGGAAGATCTTATTTTCGGCGCAGCACCTCGGCCGGATCACGCAAGACAATTTTGGAGAAATCCGGCTGCTCCGTTTTAAATTTCTCTAGGACCGACGCCTCAAACTGTTCGCACATCGGGTGCCCCCCTTCCAAGAATTCGGAGAAGCCACGAACCCCTCCGCAGCCTTCCGGTGGACCGTGTCCTTCGCCTCCGTGAAGGTGAGCGTTCCTTTTTTCCGAAGTGCCTTTTATTCCTGCCTGCACAAAATCCTCAATGATTACCCTGTGGCGCCAGTTGTCTTCAAAATCATAAAGATAGATAAACTCCAAAACGTTCTCACGGAAGAGATCAAGAATCCCGTTTTCGATTTCACAGTAGTCATCGCCGAGGGGTTCGTCTTCGCGACTGAGACTGAAGGTCAGTTCGCGACGACCATCCTCCCAGACCTCAAAGCGGTGGAGATGCGAGTTCTGCCATCCAAAAGAATCCTGAATGGCGCAATGAAGATGGAAATAGGCGCAGTCGGCGGGAAGACTAAAGCGGCGCCAAACCAACGGTTTGGTCCGAGGTAACTCGATCCTGAAAATTAAGCGCGCGGGACTTTTTAGTTCGAGATTTGCGAGCTCCGTCTCTTCCTCCTTGAGCATAGTGTCGAGAGCTCCTCCCTCGGTGATCTTCCCGGCAAAATCTCGAATCAACTCTTCTCCCCCGGGAGTGGCCAAAACCTGCTCAACGAAGGCGTTGATCTCTTCCTCCGGCGCATTTTCGTCGGGCATGCTGTCGAGGAGATCATCAAGCGACTTGGTCATACGCCGAGGCTACCGCACACCCTCATTTTTTTACAGAGTTTTGGAGTCCGGCACTTTATGAGTTAGGAGTGCGAGGTCATTTAAGCGAAGTTGTCCGATTGGGTTGGGGCGGAGCCAAATCGAATCTTCTACCCGGCGCGGTGCTTTGGCTTGTCGGATTGGGCCTGGTGATTTCCTACTATCAAATCGATACGGTCGCAGAGGTTCTCGATCAGCTCGGAGATTTCAAACTAAAATATTCACCCTGGTTCGCCGTCCTTTCGACAGCGCTTTTCGGCAGCCTCATCCCGTGGTTGGTACAAACTTTGTTTTTAAAAGGAGGCGAGAAACAACCTTTTCGCCATGTGCCGTGGCTCCTTCTTTTCTGGGGATTCCACGGATGGCAGGTGGACTGGCTTTATCGGATTCAGGCGGGGCTCTTTGGCAACGAAATCGATTTTCAGACGATACTGAAAAAGACCCTAGTTGATGAATTTGTCTGGGTCCCTTTCTTCGCGGTCTGGCAATTGGTGTTGGGATATCTGATTATCGAAAAAGACGGGTCAGTGGAGGAATTTCGAGCAGCCCTCAAGCAAAAACCCTTTCTGGATCGGGTCATTCCACTCATGATTGCAAACTGGGTGGTTTGGATTCCGGCAGTATCGCTCATCTACCTTTTCCCTCTCCCACTTCAACTCCCTTTAATGAATATCATCCTAGCCCTTTGGTGCCTGATCCTCACTTTTTTTGCGAAAAACGCCTAAGCTGTCAATGATGTAGCATTTTCAGGACATGGATGAAACCCTTCCATTTTAAGGTTTCATTTAGCGGTCATTTTTTCGGTGACACCAAAAAAATCTTCACCACTCGGCCTTTTTCATAATCGATGATGATTGATTGTGTCAGAGAGCCGTGGTGAGCGGAATAAACGTTATTTCGGCTCAAAATCTCGATCTTTAAATATGCGAGAATTCTGAACGTATTTCTCGGCCCATCTTTTGATGTCCTGCTGATCTTTAAGATCAAGGGTCTTGACCACCCTAGCCGGGCTTCCCAGCACAAGTGATCCTTCGGGAATAATCGTTCCTCCAGTAACTAGGGCATTCGCACCGATGATGGAACGTGGCCCGATCACCGCTCCATCGAGAACACAGGCCCCCATTCCCACAAGCACCTCGTCCTTCACTTCGCAAGCATGCAATATCGCTGAATGCCCCACGGTGACAAGTTCACCAACATAGCACCCAAAATCATCGGCAAGATGAATCACCGCATTATCCTGCACATTACTACGCGGCCCAATCGCAATCTCGTTAATATCTCCTCTGAGAGTCGCATTATACCAAATGCTGGATTCCTCACCCAATGAAACCCTGCCAACGAGGTCAGCACTCGCTGCGACGAAGGCAGATTCAGGGATTGCGGGCCAGATTTCGTGAAAAGGTTCGATCGCCATGGCCAGAACATAGAAAATGGCGAAAGTTTTCGCAAGAGAAGCGACGAAACCGCTGGCAATCTCCAGAAACTGTTCAATGATATGTCATTGAAACCGAATTGTAGTAATTTTCTGACAGAATGCAAAATTTCCTCATAGTCTCAGCATGCGTTGTGGTTGGCATTGCTTTGCGCTCGTGCAGGACTCTGATATTACGTAAGCTCGGCGCCCTAACCTTCTTAGTCGCCTCTTTTCTGACCTTCTGGCTGGCTTCTGGAAGTATTGCTGCCGGTCTCCTTGGAGCGGCCCTCTGGTTCCTCCTCCCATGGTTTGATTTGCTCACACGGATTCGACTCATGCGGCTGCCGATTGAAAATCGCCTCAAATTGCGCACCCCTCCTTCCGAGGATCACTTTCCAAATGCCTCACGCTTAATCCATGAGATCGAGAAAGCAGAGTTCGATCACGTCACCGACAGCGGGTGGGATTGGGCGGGCATGCAGCAGTATTTCCGCTTCTTCTGGAATCCCGAGGCCAAAGCTATCGCAGCAGTTTGTCTCTGCGAGCACGACCAAGTTGCATTCGCCTTCGTGACCATTTCAGCCCGTGCTCCAGACGGCCGCAGCGTGCACACAACCAATTATCCATTTTCGCCTACCCTCAAGCACACCCCGGAAGCTCACTGGGACCACCTTCCCTGCGAACGCAATTGCTTTGAGGCAATTTACACGGATCACCAAAGACACCTCACCAAGCTAAAGATTCCTTCCAAAGAACTGCTCATGCCAGACCCAGAGGAGGTTTTAGATCAGGTCGAAGCCGAAATGAAACGCCAGATCGATCACAATCTCGACTGTGGCCTCATTAAGATGACCGGCGACGGACACTTCCAGTATTCAACGAAGGGACTTTTTTTCCTTTGGATTCAATCCGTGAAGGACATGATCCGGCTTTGTTGAGCCATGTCGATCAGCGAACTATTATCCACCACCAGCGAGACCCCGCTTGAGGGTTCTTTTTTTGCTCAGGTCCAGAAGTGCACCGAAAAGGAGACGAAAGGCGGCAAGCCCTATCTCGAGTGGGATCTTGCCGATGCCACCGGCGTCATCACGTTGAAGATCTGGAACAACCATCCCCAATTCCATTCTGCGACTGAAACGATTCCCGAAACCCTTCTTCAATTCTCCGGGCAGTGGACTCAAAACAAATACGGAGTCGATGGCAAAGGATGGAAATTCCGTGCTCTCACTAAAGACGAAAAAAGCGAATTCCTCGCCGGAGACACCACGACCCGGGAAAGGCAAAATTCCGATTGGGCCGACATTGTCGCTTTCCTGTCCCAAATAACCGATCCACGACTTAAGGCCCTTTGCGATGAATTCGTAGAGCAATTTGAAGATCGCTTCCGGCGCACCGCCGCCGCCCGTAAAAACCACCACGCCCGGCGCGGAGGGTTAGTCGAACACGTGGCCCAAATGATGCGTAGCGCCTACGCCATTTGCGGAGTCTACCCCTATCTCAATCTCGACCTTATGATCGCCGGGGTGCTTTTTCATGATTGCGGCAAGCTCTGGGAAAACACATACCCTGAAGCCGGATTTAGCCAACTCCACCTCATGCACGGTGAGATGCTAGGCCACATTCCTCTTGGTCTTGAAGTGGTCAACAAGCTCTGGCGCGACCTCCCTTTGGAAAGCTGGCGTGAGATAGAACCTGCAAACGAAGACGTCCGGCTGCACCTGCTCCACTTGATCGCATCCCATCACGGTCAGTATGATTTTGGTTCTCCCACCCTGCCGCGCACCCCGGAAGCTTATGCCCTCCACTACGTCGACAACCTCGATGCAAAACTCGAGATGGTGAAAGATGCCTACGCCAGCGCCAACGAAACAGCGCCCGGAATTTTCGAGCGTAAATTCCCCCTCTCCGCTCCACTCGTCACCCCGCTTCCATCAGTTGCAAACGCCGAAGCAGACAAAGTCGATTTGAGTCCGCCTCCTTCTTCTGATGAGCTTTTCTGAGACTGATTTCCTGATCGGAATGCGGATCGCCAATTTGTCTGGTAAGAAGATAAGCTCGACGTGCCCGACAAAACAACCCAAGGGAAGAGCAACAAGACCCCACTCCCCTCAGCGAAAGAATTCTCACCGGGTTTTAATAGGGCATCATTAGGTATCTGCACAAACCCCGGGGCCCACAAAGAAGTGTCGCAAGCACGATTGTCATTCCCCGCAAACAATCATAGGCTGCCTACTAATGACAATTTGGCTGACAGGATGCACCTCGGGATTGGGCAGGGCTCTTGTGCCTGAGTTTCTTCAAGCAGGCCACAATTTGGTTGGTTGCGGACGTAACGAAATTGCGCTCGAACATCTCAAAAACAAGTTTCCCGAAGGCCACTTTATTCCCTGTGATGTCGCCAGTGACCTCATGGTTTCCAACTTTTGCGACGAAGCCCTCGCAGCTGCCGGAGTTCCTAGCCTAGTCATTAATAACGCAGCCATTATCAATTCACCCGCCCCTCTTTGGGAAATTTCCCCTCAAGATTTTGATCAACTCACGGCCGTGAATATCAATGGTACCGCCAACATCATTCGCCATGCCTTACCGGTCATGCTAACTGAAGGAACAGGCATCATCGTCAATCTCTCATCCGGTTGGGGTAGGTCCACCTCCCCTGAGGTTGCCCCTTATTGCGCGAGCAAATGGGCAATTGAAGGGCTCACGCAATCGCTTTCCCAGGAATTGCCTCAAGGCATGGCCGCCGTCGCACTGAACCCGGGTATCATCGCAACCGATATGTTACGCAAGTGCATGGGTAAAGAAGCTGAAAGCTTCCCCACACCTGAGACTTGGGCCCTGACAGCCGCTCCTTTTCTGACCTCGCTCACGCCGGAGGACAACGGCCGGGCTTTAACCGCGCCATGATTCTCGAAACGCCAACCCACAAGATCTCATTTCCTCGTCGCCCCCTCCTGATGGGGATCGTCAATATCAACGACGACTCGTTCTCGGGGGATGGCACCCTCGACCCGAAAGAAGCGCTCGAACAAGCAAGAAAAAAAATCCAAGAAGGTGCTGACATTATCGATATCGGAGCCGAATCCGCACGCACCAATCGCGAGCCCATTTCAGTCGAAGAAGAAGTTTTTCGTCTGAGATCTTTTCTTGATCACTGGGTGCAACTCCGTGACGAAACAAAAGGCGCAGACGATGAACAAATTTCACCCGCTCTTCTTTCGGTAAATACCTGGAGACCCGAAGTAGTTGAACAGATTATTGGCCACGAAATCGATCTTCTGAACGACATGTCGGCTCTCCCAGATGACCGAAACGCGAGACTCTGCGCACAGCATGGTGTCCCTCTTCTTATCATGCATTCCGTGGGTCAACCCAAGGTATCCCACACTCACAAAGGTTGGAGCGATCTCATGGGGTCGATGATCCAATTTTTTGAGGAGAAGATCGAAACAGCCAAGTTGGCCGGTTTAAAGTCGACGCAAATCGTAATCGACCCGGGACTAGATTTCGCAAAGCAAGAAGATGATAACCTGCTCGTGCTTCGCGAGCTCAAAAAGATCGAAAATCTCGGCTGTCCGGTCCTTCTTCCCATTTCACGCAAGACGATCATCGGCGATGTCCTTAATCTTCCCGATCCCTGCGAACGTGACCCGGGCACCGTCGCTCTTCTCACCCAGGGTGTCCTCAAAGGCGCTCATATTTTTCGCGTTCACAATGTCAGAGCGTGTTGGGAAACTTTAAAAGTCATCTCACCATTCCCCCCCAAGTTGCGTATCATTCTGAATCTTGCCATCTCGGCCGACGGTAAAATTTCTACAACCAGAAATTCCCCGGCCCATTTCACTTCAAAAGCAGATCTTGAACGACTACTTGAAATCAGAAAACAGGCAGACGCCATTCTTGTGGGACGCACCACTTTGGAAGCCGATCAAATGACCATGACAACCGAAGGCAGCAAACCATGGCGATGCGTTATTTCCAAGGAAGGGAATTTTGATGAAAACCACCCCTTCTTTCACACAGACGGAGGACCTCGCCACCTCGTCATTTCGAGTGATGCCAAAACGCCCGAGCTTCCCGCCACGATTCACCGGACCGATCTTAGCGGTTTCCTCAAGAAGCTGAGAAACAATCCCGATATCACCACCCTTCTTTGTGAAGGAGGAGGTAGCCTTGCGAGGCAACTCTTTGAGCTCGATTTAATTGACGAGATCAATCTAACTTGGGCTCCCCACACTCTTTTTGGAGGGAAAGATGCTCCAACCATTACGGGGCTTCCTGGCGATTTCCTTCCCTCATCACGGCACTACGAACTAGCCAAGATGACGATCCAGCAGAATAACGAGGTATTTTTGACATATTATAAATCGCAGCTTGAATCCTAATCACAGTGGGAGACATTATAGGGCTCTATTTGAAACGCTGAAATGCCTCGACGACGACGCCGCATCACTCTCACGATACTCCTTTTGGTATTCGCTTACATTGGTGCACAGCTTTGGGATATCCATCGTGTTGGACATCTCAGCCGTGACCGCAATACGGATTGTATCATTGTTCTGGGGGCTGCAGCTTGGCATGACAAACCTTCACCCGTCCTCAAGGAACGACTCAATCATGCCATTGAACTCTACAAAAACAAAAAGGCCAAATTCATTATCCTCACAGGTGGATATGGCAAAGGCGCCAAACATGCAGAGTCCGAAGTTGGATCAGACTATTGTGTTCGAATGGGGGTTCCCGAAGGAGCTCTACGTGTTGAAACAGAATCGAGAAACACTCTCGACAACTTGCGTGAAGCGAAAAAGATCATGAGTACCGAGCAGTGGAACTCCGCCCTTCTTGTCAGTGATCCCTGGCACCTCAAACGGGCGCGCCGTATGGCAACCGACTTGAACCTTCCCGTTTTTGTTTCCGCCACCACTTCTTCTAAATTCAAATCGCTGAAAGCAAAATCCAAGTTTCTTTTAGCGGAGTTTCTGCTCTACCATAGCTATCTGTTTACCGGAGAGTAATCTTAGGAGAGTTTCCGATGAAGCCACGAAAATGGCAAGACGCCTGCGACAGCGGCCGAACTCAAAACCTTTCGCCCCACCTTATGCGTGAGACATCGATGGAGTTGGAGCGCGAGCCTAACTCTCTTTTGAAATCGTTTGTCGAGTGAACCTCTTACCCCCTCAATCACCTCCTCCCATGTCCCGACACCCTCGCAGTAATTCAAGAGATATGGGAGCGCACATTCCGCTGATTCAAACGCCATTGACATCCCATTCCCGGTAAATGGAGGAATCATTCGCTCGGCATCTCCCAACGTGCAGAAACGGCCCGGCACACGCTGCCCGCCCAACTGAAAACCACTAATTCCGGTGAGAGAAACAGGGTCCATCCGCGCACATTCAAGCCGATCAGCAAGGGCACCGAGCCCGCATTTTTGCAGGGCATCCACGATTGGATTGACTCCCTTGGTCCGTGGCCCTTTTTTGAAAAGTCCGCAAACATTGACCTTGTTCCCATCCGACGTGATCGGGGTGAGACCAACATAAGTCCCCACTCCGATATGCATTTCGAGAAAACCGTTTAGATCAACGCCCTCAAAATGAGCCTTAAGGCCAAGAAGTTGGCTCTTCTTCTCGAGGTGACGACCAGCGGTCCACACCAAACCTTCTCTGGACTCGGGCCGAACACGATCTTTCGTCAGCAACCTACCTCCAATATCTTCGAACCGAATTCGCAATCGTTCATCCATCTCCCAACGGGACATCCCCAAAGCGGGCCGGGTGAGCCTAGCTTCTAAGATCTGCTTCGGCCCCATCCACCATCGGGTAGAGTGGTGACGAAGCGCGTCGTGAAAAATATCGGCAATCCCAAGATGTATGAGAGTGTCCTCAGTCACCCCGTTAATGAACTCACCACAGACACGATGACGGGGATAGGTGCTCGCCTCACGAACCATGACCGGCACCCCTCGCTCTCTTAATGCAATACCAAGGGAGAGCCCAGCAAGGCCACCTCCCGCAATTTCGATCGACTTCATTTTCGCCAAGCTAGCACACGAAGTCCCCCTAGCAATGAGACCTCCTCTTTCCATTCCCACTCATTTCCCAAGTCCAAAAGTTCGCGCAATTCCCCATTCCGGAATCCCGCACGAATACTCACCATCATATCGTGTTTGGTGACATGGTTGATGAGCGGCCAAAGCACATATCCTTCGGCAAGCGAAATCCGGCTGCGCCAAGGTTCAACGGCAATCAAGGAACGGCGCTCTCGAATCAATTTTCCAAGTTGAGCCAATTGATCGTTTTCAAAATGATGGAGAATAAGATTCGCGACGACGGTTTCACCTTCCACTCCGGGAAGACTTTGAAAGAGATCACCCGCCAACCATGGAATCTCAAGACCATCTGGTCGCTCTTGAAAATCCAGCCCGATCACCTGCCCTCGCTCCGCGAGTTTTCGGGTTAATGCCCCCTCTCCCGCACCAAGTTCGATCACCCCGCCATGATAATCCTGCTGTAAAATCCATCGTTCGTTGCCCATGAGAAAATTGATGAGCCGGAGGTCGCGACGACTTCTCAATGCCTCCGGATCGTCTCCTGGGAGCGAATCGAGAATTTCAGGAACAATCTGCCTCTTCACCACTCTGTGATAAGCTCCCATTCGCGATGGTCAAGCAGACGCCAAGTCTTTAAGGTTGCGCACATGTCAACTGCAGCTGAAAAAGCTTCCGTCCTCATCAGGGCCCTGCCCTATCTCCAGCGCTTCCGGGGAAAGACTTTCCTGATCAAAATGGGAGGCTCCGCCATGGATGACCCGGAATTGGTTCGCGAGGTGATGCGTGACATCGTTTTCCTTGAGGTTGCGGGAATCAAGCCGGTGATTGTCCACGGCGGCGGAAAGGCGATCTCCGCAGCGATGAAAGAGTCTGGCCTCGAAGCACAGTTTATCGGCGGTTTTCGTATCACGACTCCAGAAGCTATTGAAATTGTAGACCAAACGCTCCACAGTGAAATCAATCAAGAACTAGTCGAAACTATCAACGAGTTCGGAGGGCGTGCAACCTCAATACACGGCACCTCAGTTTTCCAAGCCACCCAACTCACAGGAAAGAATGAATCCGGTGAGGAAATCGACATCGGCCGGGTAGGACAAGTGGATCACTGCCTCACCGAAGATGTGCTTTATGCCCTTTCCACCGGACTGGTACCGGTCGTCTCCCCACTTGGCCGACACAAGGAAAGTGGCGAAACACACAACATCAATGCAGATCTTGCCGCTGCGGCCCTCGCCTGTGCTCTGAAGCCCGCCAAGTTAGTTTATCTCTCTGATGTCCCCGGCCTCCTGAGCGACCCGGCGGACCCATCATCGCTCATCGAATCGGTTAGTGGAGACGAGGCGAGGGGGCTCATAGAAGACGGTACGATCTCCGGCGGAATGATCCCAAAAATCACTTCGGCCCTAGAAGCTTTGAAAAGCGGCGTTGAAAAGGTTCACTTCATCGACGGAAGGATGCCTCACACTCTTTTACTAGAGATTTTCACCAAATCCGGAATAGGGACCGAAATCCGTTAAAATTCAATATTGCTAATCTCACACGAGGTTTTTGGTGCCCATCAAGAATTGACCACCATTGAATCGCTGTTCCGCAAGAAAAGTGCGCTATTGAAGATCCGTGCGGGAGATTTTGCAAGAAACCTCCCCTACCCCCTTCAATGACTCAGACCGCAAGTTCACCAGGAGAGAGTCGCTCCTGCATAGACCGCCCTTCCCGGTCCTTCGATTCCAGTCCTTTCTCCAAAAGTATCCGGAAACAATTGGTAATCTTGATCAAATACATTCTCGATCCGGATATGGAGTGAAACAAAATCGGTCATTTGATAACGACCGTATATTCTGCTCAAAGTACGAGAATCAGTTTTTTGATTCCCCGGAACCAAATAAGCCGCCTCATCAGCATAGGAAATCCCTCCTCCAATCAACCAGCTGTCCTTATTGTAGCTCAAATCAAAGGAAATAAGCTGGTTTGGAAGATCAATCACCTCTTCATCAAACTGAGAGGTGAACGCCATGCGATAACTCAAATGATTGGAACCCAACTTTCCGCTGGCCGAAATCTCCAAACCACTGACCGATGACATCCCCGCCTGATTAACGCGCTGGGATGTCCCAGCAGCCGGAAAGCTCGTAACAATCGCGTCTTCTAATGCTTGTTGGTAATAGGTCGCGGAAATTTCATGATCACCCAGTTGTTGGGTAACGCCCGTTTCCCACCCGAGGATCTGCTCGGATTGAAGATCTGGATTCGCCAACTGGTTAGAAAAAATGGAGGGGAAAAACTCAGAATCCAATAAACTTGGATTACGATAAGCTTCGCTTGCTCGGGCGTGAAATCGCGTCCCTGATTCAGAAAGGGTATATGTGGCCCCAACATTCCACGCGAAATCACCATCAAATTCAATATTCTCATCATATCTTCCTCCAGCCTCCAGAAGAAGTGGTTCAACCGGTCGATAATAGAAATTGACATAAGCCCCTAAGATTCTTTCGTCGACACTCCGGTCACTTGAGTTTTCAAAGCTGCTTATTGAGCTCTCGAGTCCGCCAACCACAGTTATCGCTTCACCAAAAACAAACTCATTACTCCAGTTGATGGTCCATCGTTCCTGTTCTGTCCCGTAAAGACTTGCGTCAAAATCCCCTCGATAATTCTCGTAATAAACACCCGTAGTCAGGAGTGATTTCCAAACGGGATTAGGGTGGTAGGAGAGATTTGCCGCCAGTAAGCCTGTCTCGGTTTCAATCTCCGAATTCGAGACACCAAAAATATTGGAAGCCCGGGTTCTTAGAAAGTTATCAGTCCCGCGATAGCTTACTTTTAAGCGAAGATCATCATCCAGCTGCCATTCCAGCGCTAAATTCATATAAGTCTGATCATAATCATGAAGCGAAAGAGCCTCATAGGTATCATTCCCGGAGAATTGAGAGCCCACCTCGATGCCATAAGAAAAGTTCTCGAGCTGTCCGAGCGAACTCCACGCGGCCCGAAATGTCTCGAAGCTGCCACCCTCGCCAAACAACTGGTGCTTGGGATCTCCAAAGCCCACCGAGGTTTCATAGCCGATCACCCCTCCCCCAGCACCTGTTCCATAAAGAACACTTTGCGGGCCACGCAGGACTTCAATGCTTGTGATCTGCCCCAGCTGTCCGTTTCCGAGAAAATTCCCTAAAGAATTGGAGCTATCGGAAACCCGGACTCCATCCACCATAATTTGCTGGTATCGACTCGGAAGACCACGAATGATCGCTGATCCGGTATTACCCATTAACCCGGCAGTCGAAAGCACCTGCGTTCCCGGAATCAAATCAAGGGATTCCAGCAATCGATGTCGTTGCATCCTTGCCAACTCATCGCCAGTGATGATGCCCACCGATGAAGCGTTTTCATCACTGGATGATTCAATCCTTCGTGCAAGCACCGTTAATGGATCCAGTTCCTCGATTTTTTGGCCGGATGATATTCCTACGCCAAAAAATCCCGTCAGCCCAATTAGGCCGATTTTTTCTATGTTCATTTACTGTTTCGAGACGGAAACCTGAACTCCGCAGGTTCCTTGTTGTCCAAAGACTTCAGGCTGGCGATCTGGCTCGCTCAATTCCTTGAAAAAATGAGCTTACAGTGGCGGGACCGCTCCGGAATACGTCGAAATCGACTTCACCGGATTCCCCATCAATTTCCTGCCCGTGCGACGGGCTTCCCAAAATCACCGACAAAGCAACTTGCCGGCAACTGGAAGATAAACTCACAGTTCACCTTGTGAAAGTTAAAATGACGGTAATGCTTGATCTCGATGATTGCGCCATCACCTAGATGAACATCCCCCTCGACTCTAAGCACCAACTGAGAATCTTGGACTCATTGAAGCACCTTTACCCAAAGCAATTTTTTGCGTTTTCTTTGGATGACAGATCGACAAAGACCCACACGTGGTTTACCTTCTTGATCAAAGCAAATTCCTAAAATTGCGATCATCTCCAAAAAGACTTTCTGCCTCTATGAGCCTGCGCACCTGCATCATCCCCTGTTCCTTTTTCATGATTGTTGGCATGGCCAGCTGTTCCAAATCTAGAACTACCTATAATCCAGAAATGGGGCCGTTTGATGAAGACGGAAACTACATTGAAGCGTGGGCGGACAATCCTCCCAAACCGGGACTAGTATTTAACAGACGAGATCCGAAACCGGAGCCTAGAATCGCGAGTATTCCAAAACCGGTTTACAAGCCTAACCCTGCTCCCGCCTCAAGGCCGAAGCCTAAACCTGTGGTGGTTAAACCCAAAAGAATCAGACACTTGGTCAAAAAAGGAGACACTCTCTGGGGGTTAGCCCGAAAATACGGAACAACCATCTCGAAGATCAAAAAAGCCAATGGACTCAGGGGCGACGTCATCCGGGCAGGGAAAACCTATCTGATTCCAAAATAGCACCTCATTCCTGAAAATTACAGGTCGTGGAACCACGTATAGTGAGGAAAAGATGAAAGTCCTTTCCTTATCCGTCTGCTTTTTTTTGTTCGCATATAGTGCGTGTGCGCAAGAAGACCCTGAACTCACCGGGCCAGGTCTTGAAATTGGACTAATTTCAGGAGCAACTGGAGTAGCACCTGGAAATCCCCTGACACTTGGCCTGCACATCCATCACCTTCCCGGTTTTCACACCTATTGGAAAAGCCCCGGGATTGTTGGCATGGCCACTTCAATCGAATGGGCACTTCCCGAAGGATTTACCGTTTCCGAAATCCGTTGGCCCTATCCGCAGAACACCTTTATGGCCAAATACCCCTGCCATGGATACGAGCGGGACGTGACGCTTGTTGTCGAGATCACACCACCGGACGAAATCGCGGCCAAGGAGGTAAGCTTTAAAGCCAAATCCGCGTGGATGTGCTGCGCCAAAGGCTGCTTCCCAGGCTTTAAAACCTTCGAGCTGACCCTCCCAGTGACCGACAATCCCAAGCCTATTCCCTCCGCCAAGGCCCATCTATCGAAGGCAATCAGAGAACTCCCCTCAAAAAATCACGACATTAAAGGCATCCTCAAAAGCAGACCGGACAAAAAAATGATCACGCTCAGCTTCCAGGGTGATTTTAAGAGACCGCTTGAAGAGGCTTATTTCTTTTCCAGTGACGGCCAAATCTCTTCCGACCAAAAACAAAACTTCGTAGAAGAAAAAGATGGATCAATCACTCTTGAAATAGCGCGATCTGAATTCTCTCCTGAAGGTAAAACCACAATACCGGGAGTTTTGAAAATCGGGGGGTGCTATCTTGAAATCGAGGCCAAACCCAAACGCTAACAAGGTTGCTTCCTTCGAAAAGAAGGTCATCCGTTCTCCCCGAATTGCATAGTAATTAAACCAAGGGATTGTACTAGAAACAAAACTAGCAACACCGTATCTTGGCCGGCGCTCTGACTCGTCTCTACATTTCGAGAGTGTTCAACTTTCAGCTCTTAGAGTCACAGATCGACCGTGAGCATGCAAACCTTCCATTTTGGCGAAATGTTCGACCACCTTCTGTGATTTACAAACCGCCTTCTGGTCCATCCGAACCACGCTCGCTCGCCGCTGAAATTGATCGGCCCGCAAACCGGAAAACGAGCGTCCCGACCCCTCGGTAGGCAAGGTGTGACTCGGCCCAGCCAAGAAATCACCAACGGCAACCGCCGAGTAATTACCGACATAAATTGCACCTGCTGTGCGAACTTTATTCAGCCATTTGTCTTCATCCTTTGCCACCAAAATCAAGTGCTCTGGCGCCCAATCATTCACAATCGAAATTGATTCTCTCATCGACTTTGTAAGCAAAAGAAAGCCCGCCTTTTTTAAAGACTTAGTCGCAATCTCTCGGCGTGGCGTTTCACTTAGCTGGACCTCCAGCTCCCTCTGAATTTCTCTAAACAGCTTTTTAGAATGCGTGACCACTCCAACGACAGAATCAGGTCCATGTTCTGCTTGAGCCAGAAGATCCGACGCCAAGAAGCGCGCATTTCCAGTCGCGTCTGAGGCAATCAAAACCTCGCTCGGTCCGGGAAGAAGATCGATCGAAACCGCTCCCACCATCTGACGCTTCGCTTCCACCACAAAACTATTGCCCGGCCCGAAGATCTTATCGACCGGCGCGATCGACTTGGTTCCCAGCGAAAGCGCGGCAATTCCGTGAGCACCACCGGCTTTGTAAATCTCGGTCGCGCCTGCCGCTTCGAGCGCGTATAATAAGTCGGGGTTTACCGATCCATCCCTCCTTGGTGGTGTCGCCGCCACAATTTCAGGAACACCTGCCGCTTGCGCAAATCCCGCCGTCATGAGGGAGGTCGAAACGAGAGGCGCTTTACCGCCTGGAACATAAACTCCCACGCGATCAAAAGGCACGAATCGCTCACCCACTTCCACCCCTTGGGGATTCTTTGCCTTCCAGTTCTTACGAAGACTCTTAGCCGCAAACGCATGGATGTTTCTCAACGAAGATTTGATGGCGTCTTTCGTTTCCCGGCTCACCGAATCACGCGCGATTGCCAATTCGGCGTCGGTTACTCTCAACGACTTCGCGGTGAGATTCGCTCCATCAAATTTCATCGCAAAAGCGATCAAGGCACGATCTCCCTTCTTTGCCACTTCAGAAACAATTCCGGCCACCGTGTCCGAAACAGCATCGCTTGGGATCGCTCGGCGATACAGTTTTTTGACGAACGCAGGGTAGACTTTGTCCTCGTGGGTAAGAATTTTCATGGTCACTACTAAGGTTTGATAAACAAAAGAACAAGCCGCTGGGTCAACCGTTTAGCTTCTCGAGGCTCTTAGCCAGAAATTGCCCGTCTTTGCGGAAAAGCTTTCCGTCAAAGTAAATCTCGCCGCCACCGTAGTCCTTACGCTGAATATTGACCATGTCCCAATGCACTGTCGAGCGATTGCCATTATCAGCTTCCTCGTATGCCTGACCAGGCGTGAAATGAAAGCTTCCAGCAATCTTTTCATCGAAAAGGATATCGCGCATAGGCTCACGAACTATTGGATGGAAACCAATCGCGAACTCACCAATATAGCGGGCCCCCAGATCACTATCGAGAATCTTGTTCAACTCACGGGTCATACCACCATCGGCCTCGGCCTTTACGATCTTGCCTTTTTCAAAAGTCAGCTTGATACCGTCAAAACTGATTCCGCGGTAGATCGTCGGGGCATTGTAATAAATCACCCCTTCAACCGAATCCTTGATCGGGGCCGTGAAAACCTCACCATCTGGAATATTGTTCTGCCCCCCGCAAGCAATCGCCGACATATTCTTGATCGAAAAACGAAGGTCGGTTCCGTTTCCAACAATGTGGACATCATTGGCTTTCTCCATGAATCGTTTCAAGGAATTCATCGCAGGGAGGTAGCTCTTATAATCGAGTAGGCAGGCATCAAAATAGAAATCCTCGAACGCTTCCGTACTCATGCCCGCCTGCTGCGCCATTGCAGGATGAGGCCAGCGTAAGACACACCATTTCGTTTTTTTCACCCGATGATCCAAAACCTTGCGAAGATACTTCATCGCAGTGCCCATCTTCTTGGCGGGGACATCGCTAGTTTCGGTAATATTATGAGATCCGCGAATCGCAATATAAGCATCCATGTCCTTCATCTCATTGAGGAGATGCCTAGAAGTCGCCTGATATTGATCATCGGTTGCACTCATAAGCATCTCACGGCTCAGACGATTGGATCCTAGTCGCAGAAACGGGACTCCCTTTCGCAATCGAACTTCGCGAATCAAAGCCACCGCCATATCTTCAGGCGTATCGACGAGATCGAGGAGGATCTTCTCACCCTTCTTCAGAGCGGTGGAATAGCGAACGAGTTGCTGCGCGAGCTGGATATACCTTGGGTCCATAGCTGAAACAAACCGTGCCACGGAGACTTGGACAATCAGAAAAAGCGCGGTTAGCTAAAATCGCCATTCCAAATCGATTAGTGATTTAGCTGACGCCACTCCTCAAAGGACTGTCCACTTGGGTTGTCCGAATCTGGAAGATGGGAATTAGCGTCGAGCTTTCGGCCGAGTTCCGAATCATCAAAAGCAGCCCCACCGGCGCGACGGCTGGTTCCGGATTCACAGGAAACTAGGGTAGAAAACACAAGGGTAGAGATCGCAAAAATAAAAGTGATTTTCATAACGCAACTAAGCCTTCATTCCGGCCCTTCGCAAGAACCGAGAATAAATCTAACAAAAGAAAGCAATCAACACCTATTTCGCCCCTTCGAGCATCCGCACGGCCGCTTTGGAAAGAGCTCTCTCGAGCTCCTCCGGCATCCCATAGTCGGGAAGTTCTTTAATAAAAACTGCCCAATCGCGCTTCATCCCAGATCCAAGATAGGCATTCAAACGGGTCGCCACCGTAGAATCGGCCAATTCCTTTTCCGTCTTGTAGGACTTGGTCAAAATATCCCGAATTTCCCCAAATCGAGTCAGGTAATATTTTTGGTGGTAGCCTTCGGCGTAAGTGAACCTTCCAACATTAGCGATTGTTGTTTGCACCTCGTCGACCTCTAGCCCCTGCTCTACCGCGGCCTCAGCCCGAGAATTCTCGGCTGCTATTTTCTGTCCCTCGTTGTGATAAAAAACAGCATTCATATACTGCCGCGACGTATTAATTTGGTCACACCGATGAGCGGACCAAAAGATCTCCAGAAGGTCTTCGTATTTCAAAACCTTGGGATCGTAATCAATGGAAATCACCTCGGTATGTTTTCCTAGACTGTAATATGTAGGATCCGCCTTTTCGCCGCCGGCATAACCAACGCGTGTGCGGAGAACACCTTTGAGACTTCCGAACTCGGAGTCAGGCCCCCAAAATCATCCTAACCCAAAGGTCGCAGTCTCAAATTTAACTTTCGATGTCTTAGCATCAAGGGGAAGAGTGACAGCCGAAACCTTGCCATCAGCTTTGGGGAGTGTTTCTGCAAGTCCTGACATTACAGCCCAACTTGCGACCGCTCCAAGAATGATCAATCGAATTTTCATATCGCTAAAGAGAGTTTGACACAGAAAAAGATTTATTCCAGCTCAACCGTCACACCAGATTTTCCTTTGCATGAAAGCCAATTCCAACGAAATCTTGCCTAGCGGAATGGCCGAACCACAAAACATCTCCGAATTCGCCGAACGCGTGCTGATGTCCACTTCGCTGGGGGACAAACTCACCCACGCTCCGGTCTCTTTGACTCTTGATCCACCCAAACGAGGCAGTTTCACCGCCCCCGCTCTTCCTGGTCGTCCCAATCACCTCAAACCGAGAGCGAATGACGGAAAATCGCCTTTTCCCTCAGCTGATCAAATCCACGATGAAGAACAACGCGGTATTCTGCTCCACTTTTTCGCCAACCACGAGCTCCTTGCCGTCGAGCTCATGGCGCTCGCCTTACTCAAATTCCCAGACGCGCCCGATTCCTTCCGCAAAGGCGTCCTACGAACCTTGCAAGAAGAACAAAACCATACCCTTTGGTATCTCGAGCGGATGAAGGACTGCGGGCTCAAATTTGGAGACTACCATCTCAGCCCCATGATCTGGTCGCATATTTCCTCCATGGAAAGTCCACTCGATTACGTCTCGCGCCTCTCGCTTACCTTCGAGCAAGCCAATCTCGACTACGCGAAGCACTACTCTCAAGTCCTCGCTCGAGCCGGTGACCAAAAGTCCGCTGACCTTCTCACCAAAATCTACAGGGACGAAATTGCCCACGTCGGCTACGGTCTCAAATGGTTGCGGCGCTGGAAGCAAAAGGCCCAATCCGATTGGGACGCTTGGCACAAGCAACTCCACTTCCCTCTCTCCCCCATCCGCGCCAAGGGCCTGGCACCCTTTAACGAAGAAGGCCGCCGCGAAGCTGGAATGGACGAGCATTTCATCGCCTCGATCAGACGCTACCAAGCCTCCCGCGGTCGCAGCCCCGACCTTTACTGGTTCAATCCAGACGTTGAACTCGCTGCCAAAACCCAAAACTGGACTCCGCCCCAACGCCTCGAGAGGCTCGCCGCCGACCTTGAATATGCCTTCGCCCTCGCCGCCCCCTCCTCAGACGACCTAGTCCTCCTCCGAAGCCAACCCAGCGACCAACACCGTGAGGCCCTCGCTCGCCACGGCCTCACCTTCCCCGAAGTCGCACCTCTTTCTGAATTAAATCACATCCGCAAGAATCGTAAAATAAGACAAGAGCAACCTTGGGGAACTCCGAACCCCACTCTCCTCTCAAAAAACCTAGGTCTCGAACTCCGCGGCCTACTCGACGATTCGGTCTCCGCCCAAATCTGCTGCAACTCAAAGGAAATCGAGGCCTTCATTGAAGTAAACCCACACACCAACTGGCTTGCGAAACCTCTTCTCGGTTCAGCAGGCCGCGGCCTCCTCAGATTCCCCTCTGACCAGATACCCTTGATCAAAGAGGCCCACCTCATCGAGCCTTGGCTAAACAAAGAGCAGGAATTTTCTCTCCTCTACCAATCAAATCCAATCGACCAAGGCGGCCTGCGTTTTTTAGGCATCTGCCACCAAGAGGTCAGCAATACTGGACAATGGATTTCCTCGACCTCGGTCCCCAAACCCGCCAATGGCCTTTCTACAGAATGCGCCCGCCTCGTCGCCAACGAAATCCTTCCCGCCTCAAAAAAAGAGATTCAAAGCACTCTCCTCCAGCTCCTCGAATCTCACGATTACCACGGCCCGGTCTGTATCGATTCATTCCTCCACCTTACCTCGGAAGGCCTAGAGTGGCATCAAGTCAGCGAAATAAACGCTCGTTGGTCGATGGGAAGACTCGCTCACAATTTACGCCTCAAACTTTGCCCAAATCGTTCACTCACCCTCACCACCATTCCGAAAGACGTCCCTCTTCCCAAAAACGCGATCTCTTTAGGCGATCCTACAACCACCCACACCCGCACACCGGTCGTCATCATTCAAAATTCATGATTGGACCTTCAGCCTTCGGCGTTCACACTTATTCCATGAGCGAACTTTCTAACGCCGTAAGCATTCACCCCTACTTCAAAGTTCAGGAAGGAAAACTTGATGCCTTCAAGGAAACAATGAAGGAATTTGTAGCCCGTAGCAGCACTGAAGACACCTGCCTCTACTACGACTTTTCAGTCAACGGTAATGTTGTCTTCTGCCGCGAAGCCTATGTTGGTGCTGCCGGTGTCCTAAAACACCTCGATAACGTTGGTTCCTGCATCGAGGAAGCCCTTGCCTTCTCTGAGCTCTTTCGCCTTGAGCTCCACGGCCCTGCCGATGAACTGGAAAAACTCCGCGAACCCCTCGCCGAACTCAATCCTGAGTTCTTCGCACACGTGACAGGCGTTGCGAACTAATTGAATTGAAGTTACCATCCGCTATGCCGACGAAGAAAGAAATCCAGGATCTTTATTTCATGGACGCGCGTTTCAAGCTCCTTGAAATCGCCTCCTTCCTCGATCGAGTCGATCGCCACGAAGGTGATGCAGACTTTCGTCACCCCGCTTTTGCAAAGGCCCTCGCCGCCATGCAAAACCCACCAGAAGGCACGACACGCGCGCAAGCGGTTCATCTCGCCTTCTCAGATCATTCTACCGAGCCCGCCCAATCTGCAGGCATTCAATTCGCGTATGGTGCACACAATGAGGAGGTGAAATCATGAGATATATTGAGCCACATGCTCACATGGTCAGCCGCACAACCGCGGACTACCAAGCAATCGCTCAAGTTGGGTGCGAAGCCCTCTGTGAACCTGCCTTCTGGGCTGGATACGACCGTGCCTCTGCGCAAGGGTTTTACGATTACTATCGACAACTTACCGAATACGAACCAGCCCGCGCCGCTAAGTTCGGCATCAAGCATTTCTGCTGGCTCTGCATCAACCCAAAGGAAGCCGAAGACCCGGTCTTCGCACGAGAGGTAATGGCCCTTATTCCTGATTTTATCGACAAGCCTACAGTTCTTGGGATTGGTGAAATTGGGCTCAATAAAAACACCAAGAACGAGCTCGCCATCTTTGAGGAGCATGTGGAAATTGCCAAAAAATACGATCAGGCCATTCTCATTCACACCCCCCATCTTGAGGACAAGCTTAAAGGCACGCGCCTTATTATCGACGCTCTCAACAACGCTAACGTAGATCGTAGCCGCGTCATCATTGACCACGTTGAAGAGCATACGGCCCCTCTCGTTCTTGATCAGGGCTATTGGGCTGGGATGACCCTTTACCCGGAATCAAAGTGCTCCCCTGCCAGGGCGATCGACATCCTCGAAACCTTTGGCATGGAAAACATCTGGATGAACTCCGCCTGCGACTGGGGGATCTCGGATCCTCTCGCCGTGATTAAGTGTGCCCTTGAAATGAAAAAGCGGCATCATCCCGCTGGGATCATTGATAAGGTCATCTTCGAAAATCCAAAAACCTTCCTCTCACAGTGCCCAAACTTCGCGCTTTAATTAGCGCTGCCGGCCTTTTCACCTCGTGTCTTTCGCTCAACGCGGAAACGGTTCTCTGGAAGGCTAAAGGGGCCATCACAAGTGCGACCGGCACTTTTCAAGGTGCGGCAATCGAACCAGGAACCGAAGTTGGGATCCGTATTACTTATAACGATCAAGCCCCACCTAATATTTTCACGAACGTCCTTGGGAGAATCGAAACGGAATACCTCACGGAGATTGAACTGACTTTCGAAATTAAAGTCGGCACCCGAATCTGGAAAGCTTCGGTGAATTCAGCAGAAAGCGATACCCCCCGAACTTTTGTCACCAAAGCCTCATCCTTCCCAGGAGCCGAACGAGTCGAACTGCTGATTAGCTCAGAAGACAATGGAATCTTTCTCAACTTCCCCCTCCGGACCAGTGAGAGCAACACCCTAATTGATCTCAATTTCGCGAGTGCCACGAATTCCTTTCTCACCTCTGGAATCAGCGCAGTAAGCATCCAGCCAAGGGAAATTACTACTGCTTTAGGGGTCATTCGGACTGGCTCCCCGAACAACCAACTAAACTTCTCCATCACACCATCAACCATCGAGGTTCTAAACGAGGCCGACGAATTGGTGTCGCCCACCGCACCCAAGATTTCGAGCCACATCAACGGCGATTCCATTTCTCTCAGCTGGCTGAGCGATAGACGCTTCCGCTACCGCATCGAGGGCACCTCCGACCTTTCTGCTGAGCAATGGGTGACAGTCGAAACTCGCAACGGGACAAGCACCCCAATCACACGCTCCTACCCACTTGCGAACCGCTTCCGGTTTTACCGCGTCGTCGCAATCGAAAGGTAATTCCTTGCGGCCACCGCCACCAACGCTATGAAACGGGGGTGAAGTTTGAAAGCCACCACCTCGCCTACTGCACCAATATTCATCCTGCCGAAAGCTGGGCTGAGACCCTCCATGTTCTCAAGACCGATGTCCTAGCAGTGCGCGATCGTGTCGCTTCCGGCAAAAAGTTCGCGATCGGCCTCCGGCTCTCGGCTCAAGCGGCCCTTGAACTTCTTGAAAACGATCAGCTCGATCAATTCGAATCCTGGCTGACGCAAGAAAACTGCTACGTTTTTACAATTAACGGCTTTCCTTTTGGGGCCTTCCACGGCACTCGGGTCAAAGAAAATGTTTACAAGCCGGACTGGACCCACATGAGCCGACTTGTTTACACCGAGCAACTCTTTACCATCATTGCGCGCCTTTGTCCGACCGAATCAGGAGGTTCAGTCTCAACTCTCCCAGGTTCCTTTAAGGAATTTGGAGCCGACGAAAACCTCATTTTTGCAAACCTCTATTCCTGCGCTCTTACCATCGAGACCCTCGCCAAAGAAACGGGCAAAGACCTCCACCTCGGACTTGAACCCGAGCCTCTCGGCCACTTCGAAAACACCGAAGAAACCCTCGCCTTTTTCGAGCGGTTTTTTACTTGGTGTGATATCGAAAAACTTGATTCCAATCCGATTAAAAATCACATCGGTATCAACTACGATACCTGCCACTTCGCGCTCGAGTTTAATGACTGCCACCAATCCCTCAGGGCGCTGACCGAGGCAGGGCTTCGCATCTCAAAAATTCATCTCTCCAACGCTCTCTCCTTCGACCCGCAAAACCCTGAAGCTCTCGAAGCGATAC